>Ga0208223_1000120_pt1 | contig 20146 bp, 19 predicted proteins | sample LakMenE07Oct09ns_FD_150678 | JGI IMG/M metagenome (GOLD analysis project Ga0208223, IMG submission 150678) | Freshwater microbial communities from Lake Mendota, WI - 07OCT2009 deep hole epilimnion ns (SPAdes) | ecosystem: Environmental > Aquatic > Freshwater > Lake > Epilimnion/Euphotic zone ...
CCCACCAGCCGCAACACCAACACCGCCAAGAATCTTTAGCAATAGCGGCCATTCACTTGGCCAAAAACCAGAGGCTTCGGTTACTGCTTTTGCAGCGGCAGCATCAGAATTGAGACCGCCACCCTTACCAGCGTCCTTACCGCGACCTTGTTTTTGAAGTGCTTCGACTTTGCGAATGTTTTCGTCAATTTCTTTTAAAAGTTCTTCCGGGGAACGCTGATCTACACATTCAGCATTTTTTTCTACATCACCTTGCTCGGCTTTATCAGGCGCAACACATTCTTTGCCATCTGCGGATGAAGGCTCAGCTTTTTCGTTGCCACCAGCTTGCTTGGCGGCTTCTGAGCCATCAGGTAGCTTTGGAGTTTGGTCTTGATTACCGGCTTCCGCCTCTATGCTTTTAACCAACAAAGAAGTAAACAGCAGCACCGAAGCAAGCTGTTCCAACTTACCAGAAATATCTTTGGATTTAGAAACTCGTCGACGAAATGACTTTAGCCTTTTGAGCACGTTAGCCATTGTTAGTTCTGTCATTTTTTCAGATTTATCAATCTGCATAGGAATATCTCGAAAGCCGCGGTTAACTAAAAATCAAAAAACCAATAAAAACAGATAGTTATGGCTGCTGTGCAATTTGGTTAAATTTTGTTAAATTTTATCAAATAATGAAATATGATGTTAAAAATTGTTATTAAAACATCCATATTCCAGCTGTTAGCCACGCCCAACTTTCAACTTTTTATGAAAATTACTTTTATTTCCTCCAAACAGATCGAACATATTCCAATATTGACAGCGGAAGTGATTTTTGTTATGCCATTTACCCAAGCCAAAGTAGCTAACTTAACAGCGAAATTGATGGCCGAAAGAGCCAGCTATCCTGGCTTAATCATCTGTGTGCATGATGATCATGGCGACGGCTTTATTCATATCGTCAATCGGGTTTTTAACGCTTCACAAAGCAAATGGTTCGGTTATGTTGCTCAAGATGCATTTCCTGGTAGACATTGGCTACGCATAGCAATCAATTCCTTGACTAATCTGAATGGCGGACTGTTGGGATTTAACGATGGTAAATGGCTAGGTGAACTGGCAGGTTTTGGCTTGGCGAATAGACAATGGGCGCAACAGAATTACCAAGGCCAATTTTTTAATCCTAACTATGTTCAGCATTACGCCGATACAGAACTATCACTATTAGCTCAGGCCGCTGATCGCTATTGCTACAATCCAAACAGCCTTTTAGTTGAAATCGATTGGGATAAGGACAGCAAACCAGCCAATTTTGAGGATAAAAACTACTTCCAGAGTCGTTGTAAAAACCAATTTGACAGACGTATTACCAATCCAAATCTACTTAACAAGTTTCTATGATTTTTCAAAAAATTAATGCTAGCTATATTGATGATGAAGATCGATTGTTATTACGAATTAGCACCGCTAATTTTGAGGAGTTTAGATTATGGATGACGCGCCGCTCTTGTCTAAACTTATTAATAGAAACTGAATCGCTTTCTATTAGTACCTTAACCGAAAAACATTCCGAATTAAGCGCTAAAACCATCGATAGTTTTAATCAAGAAAGCTTGGAAAAGAAGATTAATTTTCAGGCCAGTTACACACCAACCAATAAACTACCCTTTGGTGGAGAACCAATTCTGATTAAATCAATTTCAATCAAAAGAATTGAGGATAAAACAGAGTTAAGTTTAGCTCTCGCCAACAGAAAAACGATAACAACTCAAATGGATAGCACTGCGTTAAACGCTATTAGACTACTATTTAAGCGAACATGTATTCAATCAGGTTGGTTGGCGATGCCAGTGATTAACAAAGCCAACCAAACCAATTTAAGCCCAGCAATTAATTTACATTAATTAAACTTAATTTCTTTTGGCGTAATATTACTCAGATTATTTTGACACCAATCTTTACCCTTAATTTGCATCAGATATAAATTCCTGTAATTCACCCAGCAAGCCGCCAACCATGCGGATTTTGTGCGATGCGACATCTCCTTCATTTCCCGCAGTAGCCTCACATGAACATTTAAATCTCTTTCACGCTCAGGTAAGGCTATCTTAAATCCCTTTAGTTTCTCAGCATGTATTTTCATAAACAAAGGAAAGAGTCGCTCAACAATAAATGGCACATAGGTTGCACCGCCATGCAATCCACGATCATCGGCAACACTAGAATGCATTAAGTCACGAATATCTGGCGGCAAATTCTTATTGGCCAAATTTAAAAAGCTTTGTACCCAGGTTAAATAGGTTTGCCAGAATACCGGTGTGCCCACAAAATAATTTGCCACCGAACATTTCTCAATCGATTCAATACCCACCAAAGCGTCGAGTGGCAATCCTGTTACTTTGAATATTGCTTGCAGTAATCCTAAAAATTGCGGATGAGATATTTCTCCTTGCAACCACATATTGTGATACAGGGCTTCATTTTCAGGAATCGGATTACAAAAATATACGTCGTAGCCAGGATTATCTTGAATTGTTTTAATTAAATCCCGCCCTGACATACCCGTTTTCTCAGCAAACCGCCATGACAAAGCACCCCAAAGTCTGGCGTCTTTGACATAATCAGATTTAAATAACCGTAAAAAGACATCAAACTCTAATAATTCTGAAGTTGATTTCGCATTATCTAGCGCAATGAAATTAGGATCTAAAAGCTCTCGTTGCCAAGATTCATAATGAATTTGAAAAATACGTAAGTCAGAGCCTAATGAACCAGCTGGCGGCTTGATCAATTTTTTCTCTATTTCTGCATCTGCCTCAGCAATAGGCAAACTACTACCAACCGCTTGATCAATTGAGGAAATATTATGTTCGGTTGAGATTAAGTCTTGATTAGCATCAATTGTTTTTTCAATCAGTGCATCAATTGGACTTGTTTCATTAACATCCAACTCTCGATTTTCTTCAGTTTGTGATGCAGTAATTTCAGTATTTTTTGGCTGTCGCTTAGTGGTTTTTCTAGGTGCTCTTTTAGGTTTAGCGACTTCTTCGGTTTTTCTGACCATAACAGACCTCTTTTAATTTCTAGTATCCAATCATTTTATTGGGATGAATATTTGGCAGTATGTCTTTCACAAAACAACTCACCGACTTTTAACACCTGAATCTTTGACCCCATAGACAAAACCTCCCTTGCTGTTAATCCACTACTATAGGGAAATGTATCCAAAATAATCGCAAAACGATTAACAGCATTTAATGCCTCTTGATGGCTTTGCGGACAAATATACTCAACATCTAATGGATTCAAGATTTTCTCAATTCTCTCTCTAACAGATGGATATTGGTACTGGCGATGAATAAAACATTTCTTGCCAGGTATCTTATCAATCATAACTAAAAACGCTGTTGAAACTTTTGCAGGATTAGCAAAAATCGCGTAGGTATTGAGTTTCTTTCGTGCAGGCTTGGGTAAATAAGCGGGCGGAAAATACTCAGCATAATCACTACTTAAATTAATTAAAGGCTCGCTATAGAGATGCTTAAACTGCTCAGGCGATTGCCAATTATCACCAATCCAGCCATCAAAACAAGTTAAACCAGTGGTTACACTTTGCCCCCCAACCCATTTATACTGTTTTTCCGCAGGCTTAACACTCAATGCCGATAAACCAATAGGATCCATCCACCCCCCCAAATCATAAAACACATCAATCTGTTGTTGTTTAATTTGATTTGCAATATTCACAGCATTAAAACTATGAATATCAAACCAACTCACAGCAATTTTTCTAAATTCTTCAGTCGCCCAATCATTTTTAGTACCGCGATTAAAAATAATTAAATCGCATCGCTCGGCAATACGTTTGAAAAAATTGATAGTGAGAAAAAAAACAGGTGAAGCACAGAATAAAGGCGACATTAAGCCCACTCTAAGCCGCTTATTTTTTATCGAATGAATAGGCGTATAACTAAGCAATTGAGAAGCATCTAATTGCAGTGTTTTTTGTGAAAAAGCCATCAGGCTTTGACTAATTTCTAAAGCAGTTTGATCGCGATCATACAAACTCGCCATCAAAAAAGTTAAGCTGGCATCATCTGAATAAGCTATATCAGTTTGAAGTGGTTTAACCAGGAGTTTGGCTTTAATTGGATCACCAAACTCATTCATTGCAAGATCAGCCAACCCTAACAAGGCCTCGCCATTATTAGGATCATCCGTTAATACACGATTAAAATAGTGTTCTGCTTTGAAAATATCACCACTTTGTCGCAACGACTTAGCGATAACAATATTAGACTGCCAAAGACTGGGTAATAACTCGATCGATTCGGAACAGGATTTGATGGCAGACTTAAATTCACCTAAACCATAATAACAAAGCCCTTTATTATGTTTTATAACTGCTGATTGATTTTTTACAGTTTCAATATCTTGATAAATATCCAGCGCTTGCCGCCAATTTCCTTGCTCTCGATTTTTATCAGCTATCGCTATAAGATTTAATAAATTTTCCGAAAGCTCAACCATAAAACCTCCATTGACAGTTTATAAGGAAATAAGACTAAGCTCCGAGATTCAGAAAATATTAAGGCCTACCTGAATTAAACATCAGGAAAGCCTTAAAACTTACTTATTAAACAATATCCTGACTTTTCAAATATTCTTCGTAATTGCCTTGGAAATCGACGATGCCATTTGGCGTCAACTCAATCACTCGTGTCGCCAAAGACGACACAAATTCGCGGTCATGACTAACGAAAATCAAGGTGCCAGGGTAATTTTCTAAAGCGGTGTTTAGTGACTCAATCGACTCCATATCTAAATGGTTGGTCGGCTCGTCCATCACCATAATGTTGCTCTTTTGCAGCATCAACTTACCAAACATCATCCGGCCTTGCTCACCACCCGACAACACTTTGACCGACTTATGAATATCATCTTGCGAAAACAATAAACGCCCCAAAGTACCGCGAATCATTTGATCATCATCCGATTCTTTACGCCATTGACCCATCCAGTTAATCAGCGACAAATCTTCTTCAAAACTCTCGGCATGATCTTGAGCAAAATAACCAACTTCCGAGTTTTCTGACCATTTCGCTTCACCGCTATCAGGCTCTAAATCACCCACCAAAGTTTTTAACAAGGTTGATTTACCTATCCCGTTAGGCCCAATCACCGCAACTCTTTCACCAACCGCAATCATCAGATTAAGGTTTTTAAACAACGGTTCATCGCCATAGCCTTTGCTTAAGTCTTGTACTTCCAAGGCTAAACGATGCAGCTTTTTAGTTTGGTCAAAACGAATAAATGGATTAACGCGGCTAGACGGTTTGACTTCGTCGAGTTTGATTTTTTCCAACTGTTTGGCGCGTGACGTAGCCTGTTTAGCTTTTGACGCATTAGCCGAGAAGCGGCTAACGAAAGCTTGTAATTCCGCAATTTGGGCTTTTTTCTTGGCATTACCGGCTAATAAACTGTCGCGAACTGTAGTCACGGCTGTCATATAGTCATCGTAGTTACCTGGATAAACCCGCAACTCGCCGTAATCCAAATCCGCCATGTGAGTACAAACACTGTTTAAAAAGTGTCTATCGTGAGAAATGATAATCATGGTTGAATTACGCTCATTCAACACATTTTCCAGCCAACGGATGGTGTTGATGTCCAAGTTGTTAGTTGGTTCGTCGAGCAGCATAATGTCTGGATTAGCGAACAAAGCCTGCGCCAGCAATACCCGTAATTTCCAACCTGGGGCAACAGCAGACATTAAGCCGTCATGTTGTTCCAGCGGAATTTCCAAACCTAGCAACAACTCACCGGCACGTGATTCAGCGGTATAGCCATCCATCTCGGCAAATTCGACTTCCAAATCAGCAACTCGCATCCCCTCTTCTTCTGTCATTTCTGGCAGCGAATAAATGCGATCACGCTCTTGCTTCACTTCCCACAATTCCTTGTGGCCCATAATCACAGTATCAATCACCCGATAGTCTTCAAAAGCAAATTGATCCTGACGCAAATTACCGATACGCTCGTTCGGCGTTAAGCTGACATTCCCCCCTGACGGCTCTAAATCACCGCTGAGGATTTTCATAAAGGTAGACTTACCGCAGCCATTGGCGCCAATCAAACCAAAACGATTGCCGTTACCAAATTTGACTGAAATGTTTTCAAACAAGGGCTTAGCCCCAAACTGCATGGTGATGTTTGCTGTAGAGATCAAGAGAATATCCGAGGGTAAAAATAAACAGAGTTAGAGCAGAAATGATTCTGCGAGATTGAAGTGCGGCTATTTTAGCAGAGATTAACCAATCAGATTTTTGCCAAGCCGTGAAACTTAATTTCTAGCCAACGCCACTTGATAGCCGTCTAGGAAATCCCAGCTTCGCAAAACTGCCGCCACATCAGAAATTGTGATATTGGTAGCAATCATTTTCACTGCAATACCGGTGATACCTGCGGAGATTGTTAGCAATTGCTTGAATCAATTTTTACTAATCTTACTCGGCAGAATTGATAGATCAGGACAAAGCAATTCAATTAGCTTCCCAATAGCTAAAAGCCGAAGAGCGCTGCGTTTGTAGATTAGAGAACCTACCCTAAGCAGAGTTTTTACCGTTTAATGTCATCGGTGTATACTGCCCGCCGACTGTAAACCCGAAGCGGTAGCTAAAAATCATCAACAATGGTCAACGATTTTTAGCCCTTCGATAACATAATAATAAAAGGCAGAATTCTCATGGCGGATAAAACGGTTAGCAAGCATTTGATTAATCTTGAGAAACAATTTGCAAGCACTGACCCTGTTTTGCAAAAAACTGTGAAAGTGTTTCAGGATCTCGATGAAGTCGAATTTGAAATGGGTTTAATCGATAACGACGAAACCACTGCACGAAAAAGCTCTTGGTGGCCATTAATCAGTACTTTGGGCGGTTATTCTTCGGCTAAATCTGATTTTATTAATCGCTATTTAGGGATTCAGCTACACAGCTCAAGACACAAATTCACCGTCTTGCAATACACCCCACAATCCACTTCTGCCACCCTACCCGGCAACGCTTTAGATGCCGACCATCGCTTACCGTTTTATCAAATCAGCCGCGATATTGAGCGCGTCGCCAGTGGCGAAGGCAGCAAGCTAAATACTTACTTAGAACTGATTACCATCAACAATGCCAAGTTAAAAACCAAACTTTTGATTGATGCGCCGGTAATTAGCCCAACCGCTGAAAACCAAGCCACCGGCTTATTAAGAAAACACGTTATCAATATTTCTGACTTGGTTTTGGTGTTTACCGATCTGTTTGAAGCTGATCCAGCTTTAATCAACGAAACGGTCGCTAATATCGTTGCCCAACAGGATAGTAATAAATTTATCTTTGTTATTGATCATTCTGAAATCAGCCTAGAACCACAAAAAAGCCAAGAGATTGCTGCGGCTTGGCAAAGACGTTTAGCTGAATTTGGCATTCATACAGGTCAATTCGTGGTGTTATCACAAAATGGTGATTTGTCATTGATCGATCAACGCATCAGCAACTTGAACAACGACCGTACTTACCGAATCCTTGCCAGCTTGGAAAAAGGCATTCGTGATATTGATGATGTGGTGATTAACGAAGTCGAAGCATCAATTACCACTTGGAAAGAACGCTGCAATGCGTCAACGCTGATTATTTTGGGCTTTTTAATCATGCTGTTATTGTTTGCCGAAATTGCGATGGGGATTTTGGATTTATTATTAGACCCAATTATTGGCCCTGCGATTATTTTGGTGATGCTGGCGATTTTGACGCCAATTCATATTATCGTCAGCCGTGTACACGCCAAATTTATTATTAATCAGTTACATAAACGCCAAAAACAATTGAATATCCCAGAAGATTTAGCGGGATTATTTGAAAAAAGCTTGAGCTTTTGGCGGGTTTTATTACCAACTACTTCACCAGTTGGCAAAAACAAGAAAAATCGTAAAAAACTGGCCGGCTTACTAGAACAAAGCAAAGACTTGGTTCAAGCGCTGAATGATCAATTTAGCTATAACCAACAACAAGCATTTTATGCCTCACAAGCCGAAGCTTTCGCTAACGACGAGATTTAACGATTGCTACTAGGCAACTGTGATGAATAATTTCAACGCCTATCTACCGCTGTGCTGGTTACGTGGTTATGTATTACTACTACCGACCTCACAGCGGTTTTTCAAACAAAATCTGATTTTCTACTTCACGGTGATTTTCTTCATCCAATTTAATATGTCGGATGATATTGAAGCCATATTTGAAGTGATTTTAGAAACCTTGCTGACCCTGGGTTTTGTCGGTGGGATTTTGTTACTGAATAAATCCCACGATAGTTTTGCTCAAATCACCACCGCGATTTTGTTTTGCCAAAATGTGATTTCGACGTTTTTATTGCCAATCATGTTTTGGGCAACTGCCAGCGAAGAAGCATTTGGCTATCTATTGCTTAGCGGGTTTTTATTGTGGGCTGTGCTGTTAATTGCTCGTATCTTCAAACAAGTGCTCGATATTAATAACGCCGCCGCCTTGGTGGTGTCTTTGGCTTATTTCCTAATTGTTTACGGCGGCGCTTACGGCATCGATAGCTTAGTGATGGGTTGATGGTCTGGCGGCGTAATAATTAGACAGTACCTCATAAATACCTTGAGCACCGGCTAGAACACTGGCTCGTAAAGGCTGACACAAGCCAGTCCATTGTTTGACCTTGCCATCAAAATGAAACGCCCAACTGCCCTGCCAGCAATTACCGTGTTTGGCAATTTTCGCCACCGCCACCGAAGTCACTTCATAACGCGCAGAAGCCGCTAATAGCTTGCTTGAGTTCATCGCTAATACAGTATCAACCGACACCGCTTGTTGCTCATCTAAATCCAGCAACGGAAAAATCATCGGCACACCTTTGACTTTGGCCGCCAAATTAAACGCGCTTTCAATATCCGGCATGGTGTCGGCGTTATAAAACTGTTGCGTACCCTCTTCTTCAACTACCAGCCAAACTAGGGTTTGTGGTCTAGTGACATCCCACAGCGCCAGTTGATTTTTCTGCAAAATAGTTAAGATTTGCTCTTCATCGAATTCAATATGCACCTTACGCGCAGTTTGCTCGCTATAGGTTTCTTGCTCATTCAGTGCAGCATATTGGAATTGTTTAACGTATTGACCAGCATTCAACAGCATAGTTTGTACGACTGGCAGTTTCGCAATGTCATCAGTCACCACCACTCGATTCAAAACCGCAAACAACCCTTGTTTCATCACTTGCACCCGATCATCGGCTGATTGGCTATTGGCAACCAAATCGACTTCATACAAACCGCTGACCTCGACCGCCGCTAATTGAAAACTCGACAATAAACCTAACAGTAAAATCCAATAACGCACACTTTTCTCCCTTTTAAAACACATAAATCCCCCTGTTTGCGGGTCGGTTATCAATAGGATCTATAGTACAATAACAACCACTTCAACCTTTATTTAACGTGAGGCCCCCATTGAGTGAACAACAACAAGAGCGCCTGAATTACAAAAGCGCTGGTGTCGATATTGAAGCCGGTAACGCCTTAGTCGAACGCATTAAACCGATTGCAGCTAAAACCCGTAATGCTGGTGTCATGGCTGGATTAGGCGGCTTTGGTTCTTTATTTGAATTACCCCTGGATCGTTATAAAAACCCAGTTTTGGTATCCGGCACTGATGGCGTCGGCACTAAATTAAAACTGGCTTTGGATTTGAATCTGCACAATACGGTTGGTATCGACTTAGTCGCGATGTGCGTCAACGATATTATCGTGCAAGGCGCAGAGCCTTTGTTCTTCTTAGATTACTTCGCGACCGGTAAGCTAAATGTTGATACCGCCGCTTCTGTTATCGAAGGCATCGGCAAAGGTTGTGAATATTCTGGTGCGGCTTTAGTCGGTGGCGAAACTGCAGAAATGCCTGGTATGTATGCTGATGGCGATTATGACTTAGCGGGTTTTTGCGTCGGTATCGTCGAACGTGACAACATTATCGATGGCAGCAAAGTCAAAGCGGGCGATAAATTGATTGGCATCGCTTCATCAGGCCCTCATTCAAACGGTTACTCATTAGTCCGTAAAATCGTTGAAAAAAGCGGCGTATCTTTAGAAAGCGAAGTGAATGGCAAACATTTAGGCAAAACTTTATTAGAGCCTACGCGTATTTATGTCAAACCGTTGTTGGAATTGCTAAAAACCGTTCCTGTTCACGCAATGGCTCACATCACTGGCGGCGGCATTACCGAAAACTTGCCACGCGTGTTACCGAAAGATTTAGACGCTACGATTAATTTGAGCGCTTGGCAATTGCCAGAGATTTTTGCTTGGCTGCAACAGCAAGGCAATGTTGATTTGGCGGATATGCTGGTGACGTTTAACTGCGGTGTTGGCATGATCGTCTGCGTAGACGCCGCTGATGAAGCTAAAACCTTAGAAATCCTAGCCGCACAAGGTGAAACCGTGTTTAGTATCGGTGAAATCACGGCATCAAGCGCAAGCTCTAAGCGGGTTAATTACATTTAAAGCGCAATTTAGCGGTCGTTTCAGTTGATGAAGTGACCGCTAACGCTATGACATTCGGTGATCTTTATGCGCCCATCCATTGCATTTAACCAATATCGAGATGCTATCCGAGAAATCGCGCTTAGACATCGGGTTAACAATGTCCGCGTATTTGGCTCTGTGCTGCACGGAGATGATACTGATGATAGCGATTTAGATTTATTGGTCGATCCGACTAATGAAACAACTTTAATGGATATCGCTAAAATTCAACTTGAAGTTGCTAAGCTATTAAATGTCACTGTCGATGTATTAACGCCAAAAGCATTACCCGATAAGTTTCGTGATCATGTTATTCAGGAAGCTCAGCTTGTATGAGTAAAAAAGACGCTTTGCGTGTTGCTGATTATCTTGAACACATCCTTGAAGCGATTGAACGAATTCATCGTTATGTTGAAGACATGTCAGAAGTTAATTTTCTTGATGATGAAAAAACTCAGGATGCCGTGGTCAGGAATTTCGAGATTATTGGTGAAGCGGCTCATAACATCGAGCAATATCATTCCACATACGCCGAAGCTCATGACAACATCCCTTGGTCATTGATGTACACAATGCGAAACAGGGTTGCTCACGGGTATTTTAAAGTGGACTATGAATTGGTTTGGCAAACAATCCATAGTGATTTACCTGAATTGCACCATCAAATTCAAGAATTGAGTAGCTAGCATCTAAATATAGCGGCATTTCTGCCAGCCGTTTTTCAAATTTCAGGCGAAAAAAAAGCCATTACAATGTAATGGCTTTTTAATTTGGCGTCCCCAGGGGGGTTCGAACCCCCGTTACCGCCGTGAAAGGGCGGTGTCCTAGGCCACTAGACGATGGGGACTAAGACTGTGGTAGCTTTGTTTTTATTGCTTAACTTGTTATCCGCTACCAACGCATAACAAAGTAATCTGGCGTCCCCAGGGGGGTTCGAACCCCCGTTACCGCCGTGAAAGGGCGGTGTCCTAGGCCACTAGACGATGGGGACTAAGACTTTAAAACCATATCAGTTGGTGGAGCCAAGCGGGATCGAACCGCTGACCTCTTGCATGCCATGCAAGCGCTCTCCCAGCTGAGCTATGGCCCCTCAATTGAGTCCGCTCATTATACAGGCATTTTCAAAATTAGCCAGCACTTTGTTGGCTTTTAATGAATTGAATCGCTTGTTCAATCCGAGTTAAGGTCTTTTGTTTGCCTAATAAAGCCAGTGTCGCATCAATAGCGGGCGATACGCCACTACCGCAAACAGCAACCCGCAAAGGCTGTGCAACTTTGCCCAAGCCTAGTTGCAACTGTTCTGCACTTCCTAAAACCACCTGATGCAAAGGCTCTATCTCCCAAGCGCTTAATGCATTAAATTGATTCCATAAATGCTGTAAAACATCTGCCGCCTCTGGCTTAAAGTTCTTTTTAGCGGCTTTTTCTTCATACTCGCTAAAGTCTTTAAAGAAATACACGCTATCAGCCGCCATTTCCACCAAGGTTTTGCAACGCTCCCGCTGCGCCTTGACCACGCCAGCTAATGCTGGCCCATTCGCCAAATCCAAGCCCAACTGTTGCAAATGCCAGCTTAAATGCTTAGCCACATTCTCTGGATCGCTATTCATCATGTACTGATGATTCAGCCACAATAATTTATCGGTGTTAAAGGTCGAAGCGGACACATTGACCTTTTCCAACTCGAACAATTCGATCATTTCTTCGCGACTAAACAACTCTTGATCACCATGCGACCAGCCCAATCTCACCAAATAGTTCAACAAAGCTTCTGGTAAATAACCATCATTGCGATATTGCATCACGCTAACCGCGCCATGACGCTTGGACAAACGCGCACCATCAGAACCCAAAATCATCGGTACATGGGCATAAACCGGTAACTGTGCGCCCAAAGCTTTCAGAATGTTAATCTGCCGTGGTGTGTTGTTGACGTGATCATCACCTCTAATCACATGACTTACGCCCATATCCATATCATCAACCACAACCGTTAAGTTATAAGTTGGGGTGCCATCAGAACGGGCAATAATCAAATCATCCAGCTCTTTATTAGCAACCACAATTCGGCCTTTAACCAAATCATCAATCACCACTTCGCCCTGCTCTGGATTTTTAAACCGTACCACCCGCTCGCCAGTGTTTTCAGCACCATGACGGCATTTGCCGTTATAACGCGGCTTTTCCTTATTCGCCATTTGCTGCTCGCGCAAAGCATCTAACTCTTCACGACTGCAATAACAGTAATAAGCATCGCCTTGATCCAATAATTGCTGAATCACCTCTTTATAACGATCAAAACGCTGGGTTTGATAAAACGGCCCCTCGTCATACTCCAGCCCTAACCACTCCATGCCTTCCAAAATCGCATCCACCGACTCTTGGCTAGAGCGCTCAAGATCGGTATCTTCGATTCTTAAAATAAATTTTCCGCCGTTTTTACGGGCATACAACCATGAAAACAAAGCAGTTCTCGCACCACCAACATGCAAATAACCGGTAGGACTTGGGGCAAAACGGGTTCTAATACTCATCATCACTTACTTATTAATTAAAAATTTCTTCGCGTATTCGGTTGGAATCGTGCGAGCCGCACTGAAGCGCATCGCCTGATAGTTGAATTGTACACTGCCTTGGGCTGCATCATTTTTGCCTAAAATCGCCAACGAGGTTGAATGACCTTGCGCCGCGGCTTTTTGATACCAAGCGGTGGCCTTATCTCTATCATTCATCACCCCCAAACCACGATCATACATCGCGCCCATCACCACTTGAGCATCCATCAAACCTTGCTTAGCCGCTTTTTCCATCCATTCCGCCGCTAAAGCCTCATTAACATCAAAACCCTCACGCCCCAATAAATATAAAGACGCCAATTTCGCTTGCGCCTGTGGACTGCCCTGCTCTGCCGATTGTTTAACTTCGGCGGCATTTTCTGCAAACACCGCATGAGCTTGTCCAAACAACAAGCACACACCTAAAAACCACGCTTTTTTGCACATCACAACCACTCCAAATGCTTAAGCAAACAATAAGAATAAGCCTTCATTATTTCATGGCAACTAAACAAGTTTCCATAAAAACCCATTTCTCACTAACAAGGCATCATACGATCATATGATTTAAACCCCATAAAATCGCGCATATAATCAAAACTAGGCTTAGTAGTTTTCCTAAGCTGTTAATCTAATAAGAAAAGAGACGCACATGAACAAAAAACTAACGCTTACAACCGCTGCTACATTAGCACTATTATCCGGTTGCGCCACCCAATCCAGCAATAACTTCCAAGCATTCCAAGCCCAAGACTTAAATGCTTTGGTTAAATCAGGCCAATTGGTTCAAAAAACTGACAGCTTTTTCGTCATCAACGATTCATCATCTTCGATGAGCAACACTTACCAAGGTGACGTTGCAGGCACTAAATTAGATGCTGAAAAAGACTTATTAAACAAATTCAACAAAACCATCCCAACCATTAGCTTAAACTCAGGTTTACGCAGCTTCGGTTTTGGTCCTTGCTTGTCATGGAGCAGCAGCGTTCTAAATCAACCGCTACAAAAATACAGCCAAGCTAGCTTTAACGACGCCATCACCTCACTAAGCTGCTCAAGCGGCGGCACACCTTTGGCTGACGCATTAAGCACCACCGCTCAAGACATTAGCGCAGCGCCTGGCAACATCGCTTTAATCGTATTCAGCGATGGTAAAGACGATTCATCACCAGTACCAGCCGCAGCCGAGCTTAAAACTCAACACGGTGACAAACTTTGCATCTATACCGTTTGGGTCGGCAACGAAAACGACACCATCGGCCAAGCGAATCTAAGCCAAATTGCCAGCGCTTCAAGCTGTGGCTTCGCAACCACCGCTGCTAACATCAGCAGCCCGGCAGGCATGAACGAATTCGTTAAAAACGTATTCTTAAAAGCCGGCACTCCAGCTGCGGCACCAAGCCTAGATAACGACCAAGACGGTGTTATCGATCAAAAAGACAAATGCCTAGATTCACCAAAAGGCGCTATCGTTGATAAAGACGGCTGCTGGGCGTTCCACGGTGTATTGTTTGACTTTGACAGCGATAAAATTAAATCAACTAACGATCCATTAATCGCCAACGCGGTATTAGTTTTAAAACAAAACCCACAATTATCAATCGAAATTCAAGGCCACACCGACAGCCACGGCAAAGACGCTTATAACCAAAAGTTATCAGAGCGCAGAGCCTTAGCGGTTAAAAATGAATTGATCAGACAAGGTGTTGCAAGCACACGCTTAAGCACATCAGGTTTCGGCGAATCAACTCCAGTTGATAGCAACGAAACCGACGCTGGTCGCGCCTACAACCGTCGTGTTGCTTACAAAATTGTTAAATAACACTTCGCGTTAATGCTACAAAAAAGGGAGGCTTCGGCCTCCCTTTTTTTATCCGCTAATTTAATCGCTTCAACTCACCCGGATGCCTAATCAATAAAGCAAAACGATCTTTAGAGCGATGCACCCAACCCCGCGCTTCGACAGTTTTACCCACATAACTTTGCAAATCGGGAAATAACGCAACAAACTCATCCGGCACTTGCACCGCAACCTGCTCGGAAAACTGCAGATAATGATATTTACGAGCGTTTTTAACCGCCCGAATAGTGCCAGTAATCCGCTGCCAACCGTGATAATTATCCTGATTTAAACTTTGAAACGACTTGGGCGCATATTGCGGATAAGCCCAAATCCCCAACTTAGCCGATTCCGCGCTTTGCTGAGCCGCTAAAAACTGATCCAAATACTTCAAATTCGGCGGAAAAATACTCACCGCCGCCAAGCCATTTTTCACCAATTCCAAATTAATATTGCGCTTCTGCTCATCAAACACATAAGCCAAACTGCGCTGATATTTATCCTGTTTTTCGACATCAAATTGCAAACTCACTTTCTGATGCTCCAAACGCTGTTTAAGCCACGCTTTGGCCGCCTGCCCGCCCTGCTCCTCAGCTTTACGCCCACCCGCCACTTCTGGGGTATTAATCCCTAAAAACCGCACTTTTGTACCATTACTCAACAAAATCGTATCGCCATCAAACACCTTATCAACAGGGTAATAAGTGATGGTCGGCGCTTCAATCGCCATCTTTTTAGCATTGTCACCAGCTTGGTCACTGTAATGTTGCTGGCCTTGTTGATCAGTCCATTGAAAAACCTCCGCACAAGCCACCAACGGCAAAGCCAACAAAATTAAGCCACAGCGTTGCATTTTTTTATTTACCATATTCAAATTCCTTATTTTTAAGCTCAAACCATGCCACAACAAGCGATTATCAACGCCAGCCAAGCTTGGCTAAACAACTTTGTCATTGATTACAACATCTGCCCATTTGCCCGCCGCGAACAAGAAAAAAACAGCATTCGCTACTTAGTGTTAGAAGGTGACGATACCGAACAGCATTTAGAAGCATTAATTGTAGAAGCCGAACATCTGGACCACCACCCAGACAGCGAAACCAGCTTGTTGATATTTAGCGATGGCTACCAAGATTTTTATGACTTCTTGGATTTAGTGGCGATTGCGGAAGACGTGCTGATTGACCAAGACTACGAAGGCGTTTACCAACTCGCCAGCTTTCACCCAGACTACTGTTTTGCCGACTCGAAACCCGACGATGCAGCCAACTACACCAACCGCTCGCCCTACCCAATGCTGCATATTATTCGCGAAGCCAGCATAGAAAAAGCACTGACCAAATACCCCAACCCCGAACAAATACCGGAAAGAAACATGCAACTAACCCGCAAACTCGGCTTAGAAAAATTGCAGACTTTATTAGCCACTTGCCACGCCCAATCACAAACTAACAAAAAAACATAAACGCCAAAGCACATATATTCAGCTCGGCAGTTTAAAATGGTGGATTAACCATAATCCACCCAAGCCCCATACTTGCTAAATTAAGCAAACATTGGGCTTTAGCTTTTAAAAAACTGCCATGTTTAATATTTTTTCATTGTTTTTAGTGCTACTGACTAGCGCCTGCTCTAGCACTCAAACCACCTCAGTCACTAACCCCGACCAACGCCAACCGATAGCTCAACACGCCAGCTACGACAGCCGCTTGCGGGAATTGATGGATAAAATAGAAATCCTTACCCAAGAGCGTTTTCTAACTGATCACGAACAAGACGACGAACGCCGCAAATACACCCAACAAATCGCCATCAACGCCGAACAACTAGCCCGCAGCACCGATGGCATTATCGCCAAACTGCCCAGCTTAGGTTTAAGCCCCCAACAGCAACAAAGCGCCTTGAACCTCGCAGAAAAACTGCGTGAACAATCGCGGCAACTACAACAACAAGCCCAGCTACATCACATCCACGCCATGAGCAATCACTTACAAGTGATCGACACCACCTGCAACGCTTGCCACGCGCTATTCAAAAAACTGGACCGTTAAAATGCTTCACAACATATTCAAAACCTTAGCGGTTTTGCTTTTAATGCTGTTCAGCCAAAACCTGCTTGCCGATCAGCAAATGCTCAGCTTGTTACAAGAATTAAAAGCCGAAATCCAAACCCTAAAAACCAATGCCGAAATCGCCAACAACCGAATTAGCGAACTAGAAAAACAATTAGCACAAAGCCAAAAACCCACCTTAGTCAGCAACAACTCACCGCAAAGCGCCCTCACTACCAGCAACACCCCAACGCCAGTAGCCAGCAACGCTGAAACCACCGCCCCCGAAAAACCAGCGATTAGAGTCGGCGACGTAAAAGGCACTTTTAAAATCCCCGGCACCGACACCTCAATCGGCATGGGCGGCTTCGTCAAAATGGATACATTATTTAGTAATGTCAGCGCCGGACGCGACAAACTCGGCGACCAACAGCTCGTATTTTCACAAATCCCAGTCGGCCGCGCCCCGGGCGAACACAGCCAAACCACATTCCTCGCCAAAGACAGCCGCTTATGGTTTAAATCATTTACCCCAAGCAACTGGGGCGACATTAACACCTACATGGAATTCGATTTTTACGGCGACCCAGCCACCTACAGCTATACGCCACGTTTGCGCCATGCTTATGGCTCAATCGGTAATTTCCTAGCCGGACAAACTTGGACAACCTACACCAACATCTCGGCATCGCCCGACCACTTGGAATCAGGCACCTCAGCAGGCGCACTAAGCACCACCCGTCAGCCCTTAATTCGCTGGACACAAGCACTGAATGGTTTTGAGATACCGATTGAAATTCAAGCGGCATTGGAAACACCGCGCAGTCGAGTTTGGGTGCCCAATAGCATTGAAACCAACACATCTAATGGAGCAAATGGCACTAATCCCATCAGCGATAACTTTTTAACCACTCCAAATGCTGAGCGCTATCCTGATTTAATTGCCAGAGTAAATTTCAAACCCGAATGGGGCAATATCTCTTTTGCCGCTTTGGGGCGACAAATCCGCTACACCCAATCAGCAACTGGCCTAGAAGCAGGCAACTGGGGCGGTGGATTAAACGTGGCCGGCAAAATCAACAGCCTCGGTTTAGACACATTCCGCTTTATGGCTCACGTCGGCAATGGCGCAGGCCGCTATACCACCACAACCAACACCTTTGAAGATGCTGCATTAAGCGAACAAGGCGATTTATCGCTAATCAAAACCTTCGGTGGCATGGTCTCGTATCAACACTGGTGGAACAAACAATGGCGCTCCAACCTTACCTACGGCTATGCCGCAGCCAAGCAACCGGAGTTTGTGAATCCATTACTAAACCAACAAGTACAATCGGTCCACGCCAACTTAGTCTGGAGCCCAATCAGCCAAACCACGCTAGGCATGGAATATATTTTTGCCGAACGCGAGTTAATCAATGGCCAAAAAGGTGAGCTACAACGAATACAGTTCTCGGCGCGGTATAGTTTTTAAGCACAAAACCCCGTTCGCTGAGCGGAGCCGAAGCGAATATAGGCGGCAACAACTTTTCAGCGAATGTGACTAGCCACTACCGTCATTCCCGAGAAATCGGGAATCCAAACCTCGAAGCCATCGCCTAGATTCCCGCCTTCGCGGGAATGACGAAGTTATTAGGATTGAACAAGGATTTGGTAGGTGACTTTGCTAAAATACCGACATCACTCGGAGAACCTTTTTGAAACCGTCTTTTTACGATCTAAATTATTCTGATTTAGAAACCATTATAAATACCCATAATTTCAACAGCTCAGCATCGAGAATTCTGTTTAATTGGTATTACAAGAAAAAACAAAATAGCCCCTGCCCTGATATATCGAAATCGGCATTAGCCTTTTTTGAACAAAACTACGATTTCGCTCTCCCCGAAATCGATACCGTTTACGAATCAGAAAAAGATAGAACCGTAAAGTTTCTGTTTAAACTCAAAGATAATCATAAAGTTGAAACCGTCTTAATCCCTTTCAATAATAAATACTCAATTTGCCTATCATCACAAGTCGGCTGCGCTATGAACTGTTCTTTTTGTTTTACTGGCGAACAAGGACTTAAAAGAAATTTAACCACCAGCGAAATTATCGGTCAGTTTCTACAAGCTTGGCGCTGGTTAGCCAGCAATCGAGCCGGAGAAGAACGGATTTTAAATATTGTCTTTATGGGCCAAGGCGAACCTTTACATAATTTTGATGCGGTAAAAACAGCCTGTGAAATTTTCTTATCGCAATACGGCACTTCAATTGGCGTACAAAAAATCACTATTTCAACCGCCGGTTATATTCCTGGACTAAAACGCTGGAGCGAAGAAATTCCCAGAGTAAACCTTGCCTTATCGCTGCACTCGCCATTTGCAGAAAAAAGAAATGAGCTAATTCCAATTAATAAAAAATACCCGCTAGAAGACGTATTAAGCTACATCGACCAAGTACCTTTAAATAAAAAACAGTTTATTACCTACGAATATATTCTGATCAAAGACTTTAATGATTCGGCAGGTGATGCTGAAAAACTCGGCAATTTGCTGGCGGGTAAAAGTGCTTATATCAATATCATTCCATTTAACCCCTACCCCGGCTCACGTTACCAACGCCCCGATTTGGATACTGTGGAAAATTTCAAAGCGGTTTTGGATACTTTCAAGATCCCGACTTTAATCAGAGGGGTTAAAGGTGATGATGTATTGGCGGCGTGTGGGCAGTTGAATTCGAAGAATTAAGCGCTAAACAGCTTGTTTCAATAACGATTGACTAGTTGTGATTTGTCAGTAGACCTTAGTCGGTTACACTGTACGCCGCCATGTACATGATTCTTTAGGCGTTGTGATTTGTCGGTAGACCTTAGTCGGTTACACTGCGGGATTACTCCCTAAGAAACGGATTATTGTTGTGATTTGTCGGTAGACCTTAGTCGGTTACACTCCATGCTGGGCGGTTGCCACCATAGGCCTTGTTGTGATTTGTCGGTAGACCTTAGTCGGTTACACTCTCTTCAAGCTTGTTTATCTTGTTAGTTGTGTTGTGATTTGTCGGTAGACCTTAGTCGGTTACACTTAGTAATTCTAAGTTATCCACAAGTTGATTGTTGTGATTTGTCGGTAGACCTTAGTCGGTTACACTAATTGCT
>Ga0208223_1000125_pt1 | contig 19580 bp, 21 predicted proteins | sample LakMenE07Oct09ns_FD_150678 | JGI IMG/M metagenome (GOLD analysis project Ga0208223, IMG submission 150678) | Freshwater microbial communities from Lake Mendota, WI - 07OCT2009 deep hole epilimnion ns (SPAdes) | ecosystem: Environmental > Aquatic > Freshwater > Lake > Epilimnion/Euphotic zone ...
AATAAACACTCACCACCACCCGATAAAACCACAGCGGCCTGACCAAAATAATGCAAAAGGCGATAACTGGCGTGACAGGCACTGGGGCAATGTCGATCAGAAATAAGCTGAATAAGGAAAGGAAGGCTTTGATTCGTGAATTTTTGATGTAGGTAATCGCGTTCAAAGCCTCCAATTGCTGCGGTGAAGATTTATCCCGATACATATTCTCGGTTAACGCCAAGAACCAATCTGGTCGCATCGTTACGATATACATGCCAATTAAACAGCCCGGCGAAATAGGGCCAAAACCAATAATGGCGAATAGGGAAAAAACGGCTAAGGATTTTAGTTGGGCTGGATTCATAGTTTTTAAAGGTGATAATGGTGCCAGTGAAATGCGTATCTGTGTTGGGTGGTGGCGATACAGCAACGCGATATACAAAAAGCCAAAGAATTGGCTAAAAATTTGTGAGGCGAAACATGAAAACTGAAATCAAACTCTATAGTCCATTTGATCATCTGCTAACTGATGCCGATATGAGCGATTATCTGACTCAGGCATTTATGGATGATGATCCAGCTGTTTTTATGACTGCCTTGGGTCACGTTGCTAAACATAAAGGTATTGCACAATTAGCAGCCGAAACTGGGCTTAACCGTGAAAGTCTTTATAAAACCTTGTCGGGTAAAACACAGCCGAAATGGGGTACTGTGCAACGCATAATTAAGGCTTTGCATATTACGATTAATGTGGCGGCTTGAATAAAGCTTTGCAAGCTGGGTTTGAGCTAACGCTACAAAGCCCAGCATATCAAAAAAATCAATCCTCCCACTCCAACTCCGCAAACCCTAACGTCACATTTTTCCGGTGAAATTGTTCGTAAAGTTGCCATTGGTTTTTCGCATTTAAGCCAACATTTGCTACTGCGTGTTCCAAAGTCTTGCCACTTTTGATTTCAGCTCGGATTTCGTTGCTGAGTTGGGTCAGGTAGTTTTTCTCGGCTTGCATTGAAACTGGCCAGTCTTTTACTAATTTGCCGTGTCCAGGAATCACCAATTTATATTGGTTTTTTTCTAGTTTAGTTAATTCGTTTAACCAGCCTTTTAAGCTGCCATCAATCACCGGAATGTGTTCTAAAAACAATAAATCCGCCAGCCACATGGTGTTGGTGGTTTTGTCGTAAATGCTTAAATCGTTGTCGGTGTGGGCGGTTGGATGGGCAGTTAATAGCAAGCTGCGATTACCTAAATCGAGGGTTAAGCTGTCTTTGACTTCAATATCGGGCGGGATGATGTTGTCTTGGTCTACGTGGATGTTGAGCAATTCATCGGCGCGGCTGATGTAATGCGGGGCACGGCTGGCCATGGCGCGGGCGAGTTTGTGGTGGCCGACAAATTGCACGCCAGCGCCTTTAAATGCTAGGTTGCCGTAGATGTGGTCGGGGTGGACGTGGGTGTTGATTACATAGCAAATCGGGGTGCTAGTGACTTGTTTGACGGCGTTGCGTAAGGCGATGCCTTGTTGTGGGCTGCCGCCGCTGTCGATGACCGCGACGCATTTATCGCCAACGATAAAACCGATATTGGCGATTTCGCCGTGGTTGTCGCGGTCTGGCCAGTGATGATCGGATAAGTGTAAATAAATGCCAGAGGCGACTTCGCTAACCGGTAAAGCGCTGACGGCGAAACTGGTGGGGCTGAGTAATAATCCCAATAAGGCTAAAACTGATTTCATACTGGCGGCTCCTTAGGCGGCGATGCGTTTGAAAAATTCGCTTTCAGCGACGATGTCGGTGTTGGTTTCGACTCTATCCAAGTAAACCATGCCGTTGAGATGATCGAATTCGTGTTGAAACACGCGGGCGGGGAAATCGTCTAAAACCATTTCACAGGCTTGGCCTTGTTGGTTTTGATAGCTGACTTTAATCTTGCGGTAACGCGGTACTAAAGCGCGGATGCCAGGCACGCTTAAACAACCTTCCCAATCTTTAATTAAGCTGGCGTCGAGTATTTCAAACTGTGGATTAACCATCAGCGTGGCCGGCATTTCTGGTGCTTTCGGGTAACGAGCCGTTGGGCGAGAGGCGATGATAATCACTTGCCAAGATTCGCCAATTTGCGGGGCGGCAATGCCAACGCCGTTGCCTTGTTCCATCAGTTGCTGCATGTTGCTAATCAAGGTTTGGAACTGTGGGCTATTGAAGTTGTCGATAGCTTGCGCGGGTTGGCGGAGAACTTCGGCACCGAGTTGGGCGATTTCTGGCGTGTTGTTCATATTGATAGCGTCGGATGATTGGATTGGGGCGGCAGTATACTGCCGAAAATCAGGATTTTCGCATATTTGCGTGGTAGGTTGTTTAGGGCTAGTTAGGCAAGGCGCTTAGCTTTACTTTAAAAGGCTTTTTTGGGATAGTGCCTGCCGCAAGATTGAGGCTGCGGGTGCTTAGCCCGTTTGGAATTTTTATAAAAATGATCAGGAGAATGCTATGAAAAATTATAAAACCCCTTTGGCGTTAGCAATGGGTGCATCTTTGTTACCGTTTGCAGTTCAAGCAGAAAGCAATCCATTTGCTTTGTCTGATTTGAATTCAGGTTATATGCAAACTGCGGAAGCCGGTGCTGCGGCTGATGGCGCGTCTAAAATGAAAGACGGCGCTTGTGGCGAAGGCAAATGCGGCGCGGCGATGATGAAACCTGCAGCGCCTGCGGCGGATAAAAAAGCCGTTGAAGGTAAATGTGCTGGTAACAAACCAGCGGCTCCAGCACCGGCTGACGTTAAAAAATAAGCGGTTCTAGTTTTCAGGTGGTTCGGCAAATCTCGAACCACCTGTTTAATGTTTAAACTGCAAAACTCTCGCCACAACCACACATACCTTTGACATTCGGATTGTTGAATTTAAAGGCTTCGTTAAATCCCTCTTTGGCATAGTCGAGTTCAATGCCATTTAATTTGTCTAAATCTTCGTCTTTTACCAATACTTTGACATCGTATTGTTCAAACACTTGTTCGTTTTCGGCGACTTGGTCGGCGTAGTCCAGTACATAGGCGTAGCCGGAACAGCCTGATGGTTTAACGCCTAAGCGTAAACCAACGCCACTGCCGCGTTTTTGTAGCTGTTTTTGAATTTGACGGGCGGCGCTTTCGGTAATGGTAATGCTCATGGGGTTACCTCAATAAAGTTTTTAAAATGCTGACAAATTGATGAATGTCTTGTTCGGAGTTGTCTTTGCCTAAGCTGACGCGAATCGCAGCTTTGGCGAGTGATGGCTTTATCGACATCGCCGCTAAAACGGGGCTAATCGCTTCGGAGCCAGAGGCACAGGCTGAGCCGCTGGATACGGCGATGGATTTTTGATCCAGCTGCATTAATAGCATTTCACCGCTTAAACCTTCGACGGCGAATTGCACGGTGTTGGGTAGGCGAGGGCTGTGTTCAGAAAAAATCACTAAGTTAGGCAGGCTCAGTAGCTGTTGTTCCAATTCGGTTTTCAGGGCTAGGATTTTTTGGTTACGTTCGCTGAGTGCTTGTTGCGCTAATTCAGCGGCTTTGCCAAAGCCGACAATCGCGGCGATATTTTCAGTGCCTGCTCGTAAGCCGTGTTCTTGCTCACCGCCACGTTGACGGGCTTGTAAACGAATTTCATCACTCACCACCAGTGCGCCACAAGCTTTAGGGCCGTATATTTTGTGGCTGGATAGGCTCATCATTTGTACCCCAAGTTGTTTAAATGACATGGGGATTTTGCCTAAGGCTTGGACGGCATCGGTGTGAAAACTGATGCCACGATTTGCCAATAGTCTGGCAATTTCGGCGATGGGTTGGATGGCTCCGGTTTCGTTGTTGGCTAACATGATGGAAACAAAATCACCGCTTTGGATTGGTTCGGCAGCGAATTTTTGTAAGTCAATTAAGCCTGCTGGATTGACGGCCAGTCTTGAAAGCGGTTGCGGGAGCGATTCGGCAAATTCAAATACCGAAGGGTGTTCAATCGCTGAAATCCATAGATTTTGATTACCCGCATTGGCTAAGGCCAAATTATTGGCTTCGGTGCCGCCGCTGGTGAAAATGATGTTGGCGGGGTTGGCGTCAATTAAGCTGGCGAGTTGTTCTCTAGCGGTGTCGATGGCGCTACGGGCGATTCTACCGAGTCGGTAAAGGCTGGAAGGGTTGCCGTACAAGGTGGTTAAGTACGGCAACATCGCTTCGAGTACCCGCGGATCGAGCGGGGTGGTGGCGTTGTGATCGAGATAGATCATTTACGCTGATTTTCTTTCCTGCATAGGTTGAAAACCAATCACTTGTTCGATTTCTTGGCTTTGTCTGATTGCGACTTCGCTGACCAAATCACGTTCTAATAATTGGCCTAGGCTGATTTGTTTTAAATAGGCGCGGATTTGTTCGCTGAGACCCATCCATAAATCATGGGTTAAGCAAGGTTGGTCGTTGTGACAATTGGATTTGCCGCCGCATTTGGTCGAATCAACTGGTTCGTCAACCGCTTCGATAATTTCGGCAATATTGATGTCTTTAGCTGGACGGCTGAGTGTGTAGCCGCCGCCTGGACCTCTGACGCCTTTAACCATGCCGGCTTTGCGGAGGCGGGCGAATAATTGCTCCAGATACGATAAGGAGATGGTTTGGCGAGTGGCAATGTCGGTCAGCGTAACCGGTTTGGTTTGGCTGTGAAATGCTAAATCTAGCATTGCCGTTACTGCATAACGTCCTTTGGTGGTGAGTCGCATCATAAGCCTCATAAAACCTAATGTAAGTAAGGTGACTATAAATAAACCTAGTAATTTGGTCAAGTATTATGCGGCTTAGTTTTTGGTATTATGATTTTGCGAAAATCGCAGGATGCCACGAAGGATGTCGAGTTCTTTGGTGTCGAGCTGAGTGCGATTAAAAATTCGACGCAAACGGCGCATGATGGATTTTGAGCGTTCGGGTTGTAGAAAGCCAATATCCGCTATGGTTTGCTGCAAATGTTGATAAAAACCTTCCATTTGTTCGGCGCTGGCTAATGGGTCTTCGCCTTGGTCGCCAATCTCGCTGACTAATTCTTGTCCAGACGCGATAAATAATTCGTAACAAACTACTTGCACGGCAGCGGCTAAATTCAGCGAGCTGTATTCTTGATTGCAAGGAATCCGCAGTAAAAAATGGCATAAATCCAGTTCGTGATTTTTTAAACCGGAGTTTTCGCGGCCAAACACTAAAGCGATATTGGCTTTTTGTGGGGCGTTGACCCATTTTTCGGCAGATTCGCGAGCGGTGAAAGACGGCCAGCTGATGGTTCGATCTCGGGCGCTGGCGCCTAGAACAATTTGGCAGTCAGCAATTGCATCTTGAAGCGTGTCATGAACGCTGGCGTGTTTTAAAACATCATCAGCACCGGAAGCGCGAGCGGTGGCGTCGGCATGCGGAAAATGTTTGGGAGTGACCAGTCTTAGTTGGTTCATATTCATATTTTTCATCGCCCGCGCAACTGCGCCGATGTTGCCTGGATGCGAGGTTTCGACCAGAACGACTTTGAAATTCGATAGCACAGGTGTGGCTCGTTGGCTAAAAAAGCGGCGATTCTAGCAAAAGATTTGTTATCCTATCTCGGTTTTCTAACTGCTCATTTACAATTCGATCTATGCATCCAATGCTTAATATTGCCATCCGCGCTGCGCGGAATGCTGGCGACCTGATTCAACGTTCATCGCAAAATCTCGATAATATTCACATCGATCAAAAAGGCCGTAACGACTACGCCTCTGAAGTTGATCGCATGGCTGAGCATGAGATTATTAAAGTCATTCGTACCGCTTTTCCTGATCACGCCATTCTTGCTGAAGAAAGCGGCGAGCATCAAGGCAATGATTATGTTTGGGTGATTGATCCTTTAGATGGAACCACTAATTTTTTGCACGGCTTTCCACAATATGCTGTGTCTATCGCGCTGAAAAATAAAAACAAATTGGAATTAGGTGTCATTTATGACCCGCTTCGTGATGAGTTGTTTACTGCCGAACGTGGCGGTGGCGCAATGCTGAACAATCGTAAAATTCGCGTCGCTAAACACAATAGTATGCGTGGTGCATTGATTGGCACAGGCTTCCCGTTTAAAAAACAAGAAAATCTTGAACCCTATTTGAATATGTTTCGTGCGGTAACGCAGGATACTGCCGGTATTCGACGCGCTGGCGCTGCGGCTTTGGATTTGGCTTATGTGGCTTGCGGTCGCTTAGATGCTTATTGGGAAACCGGTGTCAGTGAGTGGGATATTGCTGCGGGTGTGTTGTTAGTGCAAGAAGCCGGTGGCGTTGCTACTGATTTTGCCTTTAATGACAAATACTTGCAGTCTGGCAATATCATCGTCGGTAATCCGCGTATGCATCAATTGATGTATCACACCCTTGAGCCGCATATTCCCGACAATCTCAAATAATTTTAATCATAGATAATGGTCGGCTGGCTTACTGTTGTCAGCTTACCTTTTCTTTTATACTTACTCAAAATCAAGTTTTAAGAGGCAATCATGGAAAAACCCTTTATTTTGCACATGCTGACTACAGCAAAAAATTTAAGCCCGTTCGACGTTAATATGGCGATTGATGCTGGTTGGATTTCAGCGGTTCCTTATATCAATGTTGAGCCAAGTGAAGTTAGAGGCTTAGTGCAAGACGCTATTTTTTCAAGAAGTCCAAAAGGTTTAGTGCGTACCGGTATTTTTATTGGTGGTCGCGAAACTAAACAAGCGATGGATATGTTGAAATTGGCTAAAAATGCCATGGTGCCACCGTTTGAAGTGTCTGTATTTGCTGATCCAAGTGGTGCATTTACTACCGCTGCTGGTATGGTTGCAGCGGTTGAAAAAGAATTAGCGGATAAATTTGGTACAACTTTAGAAGGCAAAAATATTTTGGCTCTTGGTGGTACAGGCCCCGTTGGTCAAGCAGCTGCGGTTATTTCTGCTCAAGCTGGCGCTAACGTCAGAATTATTGGCAGACAATTAGATAGAGCAGAGCGTACTGCTGAATTGTGCAGCCAAGAGTTTGGCGATGGCAAAATCACTATCACAGCTGGCGCTGATGCTGACAAAGCGGAATACATCAAAACCGCTGACGTGGTATTTGCAACCGGTGCGGCTGGTATCGAATTATTAAGTGCTGAGTTAATCGCTTCTGCACCACAATTGAAAGTAGCGGCTGACGTTAACGCTGTACCACCTGCTGGTATTGCTGGTGTTGACGCATTTGATAACGGTACACCCATTGCTGGTTCAATCAGTGGTGCGGTCGGTATTGGCGCTTTAGCAATTGGTAACATTAAGTACCAAGCGCAAAGCCGTTTGCTGAAAAGAATGTTAGAAAGCGAAAAGCCTTTATATCTGCATTTTGAACACGCATTTGAAGTGGCTCGTGAGTTCATTAAAACGCCTCGTTAATTGCTTTTGTAAAGCCCAGCTTATTCATCAATACAAGGAAGGAAATAATGCAAAAACGTAGCATCTTGCACATGTTTGATCCGATGCCAAACAACAGTCCATTTGATGTCAATATGGCACTGGATGCTGGCTTTGATGTGTTGATGCCTTACGCTGGGGTTAAATTGGATAGCATCCAAAACTTAACCCAAGACGTGATTTTTTCTCGCGGGCCTGCGGGTGTTAAAAAAACCGCTATTTTTATCGGCGGTCGCGATATGGGCTTGGCGATTGAAATGCTTGAGGCGTGTAAACCGGCCATGGTTGCGCCTTTTGAGGTTTCTGTTTTAGCTGATCCTAGCGGTGCTTTCACCACTGCGGCGGCATTGGTGGCCTGTGTTGAAAAAGCTTTGCAAGATAAACACGGCAAAGCATTAGCAGACTGCAAAGCTTTAGTGTTTGGTGGTACTGGGCCGGTGGGGATTGCGACTGGGGTGATTGCCTCGTTGCAAGGCGCACAAACTGTTTTGGTTGATCACTTGTCGGTTGATACGGCTGAAGATACCGCCAAACAATACAATCGCCGCTTCAATTCACAATTAACCGGCGCTGTAGCAAGAAATGATGAAGAAAAAGCGGCTTTGATTGCTGATGCTGACATCGTATTTTGTACTGCAAAAGCAGGGGTTCGGGTATTAAACGCCGCGGTTTTAGCGCAAGCTAAGCAGTTGAAAGTAGCGGGTGATGTGAATGCGGTGCCGCCATCTGGCATTGAAGGGATTAAAGTTAAAGATTTTGCTGCGCCGTTAGTCGAAGCTTCCCAATGCGACGCTGTCGGGGTGGGTGCTTTGGCGATTGGAAATGTGAAATACCAGTTGCAACAAACTTTGTTACAAACTTTGTTGCAAACTGAACAGCCGGTATTTTTAGATTTTCGTGAAGCGTTTGTAAAAGCCCGACACTTAGTCTAATGTCTTAATGTAGGGCTTGTTGCAAGTCCTACATCATTTCTTCTATGTAATTGAATTTAACTGCAAGTTTTGTCAGTTCAACATCGTTTTTTATCGCTAGTTTGTTGTAGAGTCTGTAGCGATAAGTATTAATTGTTTTGTCGCTAAGTTCTAAAACCTGCGACATTTCCTGAATATTCTTGCCTTGTAAAATCATCTTCACCACTTCCGATTCTCGTTTCGATAACTTAGAAAAGGGTGTCGGTTTGCTGCCTAATAAAGTTTCAAATACAAGATTATTAGCAATGTTTTGACATAGGTAACGCTTGCCCGATATTACATCTCGGATGGCTTTAATCATTTCACTAACCGGTGAACCTTTGGATATAAATCCCTCTATACCTAAGTGAAGTGCTTTCGGTGGAATAGGGCCATCGCTATAAACCGATAAACCAATAATTTTGATTGATGGGGAATTGTTAGTAATTTGTTTGCAAGCGTCAAAGACTCCAGCACTTGGCATATTGATGTCTAATAAAATAATGTCCGGCTGTTGATGGCTTGCAATAGTTAATGCTTGTTCTCCACAGTCGCAGACACCAATGACTTCAATATCTTCTACAGAATTAAGCAACGCTGCAATTCCGCTTCTAATCAGTTCGTAATGGTCTACTAGTAATACTTTAATCATTTAGGATCTCGATTGTCGTTATCGTTTAAAAGGATAAAACGCATAAGTATTGTAGCTAGAGTCAATAAGTGGCGTGGTTAAATGATGTTAAATCCAGGTTTTCCGCGCTTTGTAGTCGATGATTTAGGCTAAAATAGACGCTTTCGATAACTAAAAGTTAAAGGCAAGCTATGCGCACTTCTCAATTTCCCCTTAGTACTGTTAAAGAAATTCCGGCTGATGCAGAGATCGCTAGCCATCAATTGATGATACGGGCTGGCTTGATTCGCAAGCTGGCAGCCGGTATTTACACTTGGTTGCCTTTAGGTTTACGTGTGTTGCGTAAAGTTGAGCATATCGTTCGCGAAGAAATGAACAAAGCCGGTGGCTTGGAAGTATTAATGCCTGCTTTGCAACCCGCTGAGTTATGGCAAGAAACCGGACGCTGGGAAAAATACGGCCCAGAATTAGCAAGAATGAAAGATCGCCATGATCGTGATTTTTGCTTAGGCCCGACTCACGAAGAAATCATCACCGATTTGGCGCGTAACGAGCTGAAAAGTTATAAACAATTGCCGATCACTTATTACCAAATCCAAACCAAATTCCGTGATGAAATTCGGCCACGCTTTGGCATCATGCGTTCACGCGAATTTTTGATGAAAGACGCTTATTCATTTCATTTGGATCAAGGGTCTTTAAATCAGACTTATCAAGTCATGTATCAAACCTATACCAGTATTTTTAATCGCTTTGGTTTGAAATTTAGAGCAGTAATTGCTGATTCGGGTTCGATTGGCGGTGCGGTTTCTCATGAATTCCATGTTTTAGCCGATTCCGGTGAAGATGCGATTGCCTTTTCAACCGCCAGTGATTACGCAGCGAATATTGAAAAAGCCGAAGCCTTAATGCCACAAGGTACTCGTCCTGCGCCGACTGCTGAAATGGTGTTGGTTGATACGCCTAATCAACACAGCATTGACGAAGTCAGTCAGTTTTTTGCAGTTAGTCCGCAACAATGTTTAAAAACTTTGATTGTCAGAGGCGAAGAACAAGGTTTAGTCGCGCTGTTATTGCGTGGTGATCATGAACTGAACACCATTAAAGCGGAAAAAATCGACGGCATTTTGTCGCCATTGCAATTAGCTACCGATACTGAAATTTTCGATGCTTGTGGTTGTAAACCGGGTTCAATTGGCCCAATTGGCTTAACGATTCCGGTGATTGCTGATCGTAGTGTTACCTTGATGGCTGATTTTATTTGCGGTGCTAATCAAGACGGCAAGCATTATCAAAATACCAACTGGGAACGCGACTTAGCTTTGCCAGCGCAGATTGCTGATTTGCGTGTGGTTGTAGAAGGTGATCCAAGTCCTGATGGTCATGGTGAAATCACCATTGCTCGTGGTATCGAAGTCGGTCATATTTTCCAGTTAGGCACTAAATACAGCGAATCTATGAATGCTTCAATTATTAACGAAGCGGGCAAAAATCAAATCATGATTATGGGATGCTACGGTATTGGTATTTCTCGTGTTGTGGCTGCGGCAATTGAGCAAAGTCACGATGATAGAGGCATTATCTGGCCGAATGAATTAGCGCCATTCCAAGTGGCGATTTGCCCAATGAATATGCATAAATCAGATCGTTTGGTGGAAGCGGTAGAAAAAGTGTATCAAGATTTGTTGAGTGCTGGTGTTGAAGTCTTGTTAGATGATCGTAAAGTTCGCGCGGGCTTTATGTTCTCGGATATGGAATTAATCGGCGTTCCGCACCGGATTGTGATTGGTGATCGTGGCTTGGATACGGGCACTGTCGAATATCAAGGTCGGATGGATAAAGAAAGCCAAGAGGTGGCATTTGCCGATATTGTTAGCTTTATCAAAGCCAAGTTGGCTTAAATAGTCTGCACAGCGAAAGGGCGCTTAGCGCCCTTTTTTATTTTTAAGTTAGCTGATTTACAGTTTGCCTGTAACAATAGCGATTGCAAACACCGATTTCCAACTTGTTCAAATGCAAAAAGATTATTACCAAATTTTAGCCATTATCGATAGCGCCGAAGATGTGGTGATCAAAGCGGCTTATAAAGCCTTGATTCACATTTATCATCCTGATCGATACGAAGGCGATAAACACGAAGCTACCCAAAAAACTAAAGATATTTTAGAAGCGTATCGGGTGTTATCTAATCCCGAATCGCGTGCTGAATATGATCAAAGTCGTGGAGTTACGCCTAAACAAGCTAAGCCGCAAACACCAGTCAAACCGCACAGAATGCCAGTGTTTGATTTTCAATCACTGGCCTTGCCGATGGCATCGGATAATGCGGCTGTGTTAGCCACAATGAGCGAAAGCCAATTGCGCGGCTTGGTAAAACAAGGCGATATTGATGCACAAATGGAATTGGGTAAGCGTTATTTCAATGGTAATGGCTTGCCGCAAAGCTTTACCGAAGCTTTTAGCTATTTTCGTAAAGCCGCTGATTACGGCAATCCCAATGCACAAACGGTATTGGGGTTTATGTATGCCAATGGTATTGGTGTTGAAGATAACGAAATCAAAGCTTTTATCTGGTTTCGCAAAGCCGCCGAACAAGCCAATCACGATGCACAATTTCGCTTGGGATTATGTTTTTATGCGGGGTTTGGTGTTGAGCAGAATTATCAAGATGCTTTGATTTGGTTGCAACAGTCAGCGGAACAGGGCAATAGCAATGCGCAGTATTTGATTGGTTTTATCTATGCCAATGGTGATGGTGTTGTGGAAGATCAGCAGCAAGCGGTGGTGTGGTATAGAAAAGCGGCTTTGCAAGGTAATCAATCAGCGCAAGATGAGCTTAAACAGCTAGGTGTCGTTTGGTGATTGCTTATCGATTCAAATAAAAAAGGGCGCAATCAGCGCCCTTTTTTGTGACTTTAAATCATTAACGCATTAGGTTAAACATTGATTTAACCGCGCCACATCTTGGGCATTCCCAATCTTCTGGCACATCTTCCCAGCGTGTACCTGGTGCGATACCGCTTCTTGGGTCGCCGAGTTGCTCGTCATAGATATGACCACAGGTTTTGCATTTGTACTTTCTGTATTCAGCCATCTTGTATCCTCAATATGTTGGAATGGTTTAACAAAGCGAGTGGCATTTTAGCCCAAGCCTATGGACGAAAAAACCATGAATATTGTAGAGTAAAGCGCGGTAAATAAGCGGCTAGGGGTCGTTTTTAAAATAATCTGCTAAGCTTAGATCGTCGTAAACAGGAAAAAACTCAAGGAATACAATGAATACACAAAAATTAAAGCAAGGTTTTACCTTAATCGAATTAATGATCGTAGTGGCTATTATTGGTGTTTTAGCTGCAATCGGCATTCCGGCTTATCAGGATTATGTGGCTAAAGCGCAGGTGGCTGAGGCGATGTCTTTATTGGATGGTTTGAAAACTCCAATTGGTTTAAGCGTTAGCGAAGCGGGTTCTGAAAAAGGCTGTCTGATCTTGGATGGTGCGGTTAGATCGGGTAAATATGTGGCTAAAATCGATGCTACCGGTGCTGCAGCTAGTTGTACTTTGGTAGCGACTTTTGCAAGCGCTTCAGCGGCTATCAATCCAAAAGTTGCTGATAAAACCGTCACATTTACCTATACATCAGCTGATGGGGCGTGGGCTTGTTCATCTAATTTAGCTGATGCAGTTAGACCAGTTACGTGTACTGCAGCTGCTAGTAATCCTTAATTAGTGCTGTTTTAAAGCTACCTGTGTAAAGCAGGTAGCTTTAATTGGCTAATAAAACCGCTTCAATTTCCTTCAAACGCTCTGGCGTGCCAATATCCATCCACAAACCATCAAATTTTTCCCCGCTAATCCGCTTTTCTTGCATGGCTTGATTTAACACTGGTCTTAATTTCAAAGGGCCAACGGCAATCTCTTTGAATAAATCAGGGTGATAAATGCCTATCCCGCTAAAGGTGAATTTTTCGTCACCAATTTCGCTGAGTAAATGCTGGTTTAAGCTGAAATCGCCTTGAGGATGGTGTGGTGGATTGTCGATTAAAACCAAATGCGCTAAATTGAAGTTTTTGCTCTTTAGCCCAGCCAAAGGATAGTCGCAGATGATGTCGGCGTTAATCACTAAAAATGGCTGGTTGCCGAGTAAGGGCAGGGCATAAGCAATGCCGCCTGCGGTTTCTAATGCGGTTTGGCCTTCATCGGAATAGCTGATTTCAGCGCCCCATTGGCTACCATCGCCACAATAATCTTGGATTTGTTGGCCGAGGTGGGATAGGTTGATCACTAACTGGGTAAATCCTGCTGCGACTAAATTTTCGATGCAATATTCAATCAGTGGCTTGCCCGCGACTTTTAATAACGGTTTTGGGGTGATGTCGGTCAGTGGCTGCATTCGCTCACCACGACCGGCGGCTAAAATCATGGCTTTCATAGTTTGCTTGGATAGACTGGCAAAATAGTGGTTTCTAGGAATTGGCTAAAAGCGGATAGTTCTGGATAGCTTTTGCTGACTTCGCTGACGTAGCTCAGGGTGCGAGGAATATCGGCTAAATAATTCGATTTGCCATCACGTAAATGTAAACGGGCAAAAATACCGACGGCTTTTAAATGGCGTTGTAAGCCCATTAAATCGAACCAACGTTTGAATTGGGCAAATTCGACACTCACCAAATTGGCCGACAATAAGCGTTGATAGTAAGTATGAGTCCATTGTTCAACTTGTTGCATTGGCCATTGGATATAACAATCGCGGAGCAAAGACACTAAGTCATAGCTAATCGGGCCGATTACCGCATCTTGGAAATCAATAATCCCCGGTGAATTGCTATCCAAAATCATTAAGTTGCGCGAATGAAAATCGCGATGCACGCAAACTTGTGGTTGTTCGAGGGCGGAGGTTATCAGTAAGTGGTGTAATTGAGTTTGTATGGCTTCAGGAAGATTGATGCCAAGTAATTTGTCTAAAAACCACTCGGAGAAAATCCCTAGTTCACGCTCTAATAATGGCTGGTCGTACTGATTTAACCCACACTGGTTAATGGCAACATTGGTTTGCAATTGAAACAAGCTATCTAAGGCTTGTTGGTAAATGCTATCGGCATTAGTGGGCTTGATTTTATCGAGTAAGCAACTGCTACCCAAATCTTCCAGCATCAAAAAGCCTTGTTCACTGTTAATTGCTTCAATAGTCGGAACATGGAGATTAGCGTCGGCAAATAGCTTGGCAATCCGAATGAATGGTTCGGTATTTTCCTTGTCGGGTGGTGCGTCCATAATGATATGGCGACCTTTGGCGTGAATGACTCGAAAATAACGTCGAAAACTGGCATCGCTAGAGGCTGGTTCAAGGCTTTGAATATCAAGCTTAATTTGGGTTTTTAGCCAGTTGCTAAGGGCGAAGATTCGCGGGTCAGTATCAGAGGAGTACATTATTTATTATTTGCAAGTCAACCTAAGGTAAAATATGCGGATATTTTATTCGATTTCCAATCTGCTAAGTTAATTTAGCCGCCTTCTCTCAGATATGAATTTTCGGTTTTCAAAAATTTGGTTAGCAATATCGTTTTTTTCGGGGGCAACTCATGCCGCCAGCAATGCTGTATGGAATTGCGAGCAGAGTCAAAATGGTGAATGGACTTGTTTAAATCAAGGTCCTGCTGCGACTCCTGACGCGCCAAAACCGCCGGCTATGGCTGTTGAGAAGCCGCAAGTGAAAGTGATTGAGGCCCCTGTTCAAACAGCACAGCCGCAAAATAATTTACCGATTTCACCTGTTAAGCCAGAACCTGCCGTTGCTCAACCGATTATCGTGCCGGTGAAACCGAGCGAACAGCCTGTAATTCAGCAAGCTAAACCACAAATATCTGAAAAGTTGGCCGAGAAATTAGCTGATGAATCTCAAAAGTTACACATCAAAATTAACGAAAAATTAAAAGTAGCTACAGAAGACAAGAAACCATTACCTGATCGTGAGTCAACGACAACTACTACCAGTGCTGGCGGTGTGCCAGGCTGGAATTGTAAAAGCGGTGATAGTAAAAGTTGGAATTGCAATTTAGTTGGGCCGGATCCCCAGGGTGAAGCAAAACAAGTCTCAGCTGTCTCAACTGCACAAAATTCTTATTTTCTAACCCCGACTTTCAATCAAGCTCAAGAGCGGACTTTCCAAACTTTACGCGCTGAATTTGATAGTGATCCTTGGCAAAACTGTCAAACTTGGGGCGCTAAGAAACGCAAAATTAAGTCAGTATCCCAAGCGGCTCGTGATGCAGCTGACACCGTTATCAATGCCGACTCATCTGAAATTTTTGATGGTGATGTGATGAGTTTTGCGGGTAACGTTGACTTAACTCGTGCCGATCAACATTTAATGTCGGATCAGGCCAGTTATGACGCCAGCGCTGACACTATGGATGCACAAGGTAATGTTATCTATAGCGAGAAGCCGTTAGCATTTTCAAGCGATACCGCCTCATTAAGTTTGAATAAGGATGAAGCTCGATTAAGAAAAGCACAATTTATTGCTGCTGAAGCACCGCTTCGGGGTTCAGCCGATGTGGTGTATCGAGATAACAAGGATTTAACTCGCTACCACGAAGCGGCCTTCACCAGTTGCGCCCCAGGTAATCAGGATTGGATGGTTCATGCTGAACGTTTAAAGATTAACCGTGAATCAGGACAAGGTTCTGCTAAAAATGCCTGGTTAGAATTTAAAGGTGTTCCGTTTCTTTACACCCCTTATATTTCATTTCCTACTGATAACCGACGTTTATCGGGCTTGTTAGCGCCTAACTTTAGTGCCAGTCAACGGAACGGCTTTGATACCACGGTGCCGTTTTATTGGAATATCGCGCCTAACTACGACATGATCGTTACTCCACGTTATTTAGCAAAACGAGGTGGAATGTTGCGGGAAAAATTCCGTTATATGACCGATTCATCGAAAGGTACGTTTGGTGCGGAATATATGCCTAACGATGAGATTCTCAATAAAGCGAGGTATTCAGCTTCGTTAAAGGAACAAAGAACACTGACTTCACATTTAAGTTCTATTATGGACTTGAATTATGTTTCAGATAATCGTTATTTCAACGACCTTAATAACGCATTAGGTTTTCAAACCAGTAGTTATTTGCCCAGTACTGCTTCTTTGAATTACGCTCGATCTAATGTAGCTTTTTCAACCGGTATCCAGCATTATCAATCGGTTGATCAGTATTATTCTCAGAATAAGGCATTGATGCCATATGATGTTTTACCTAGAGTTAATCTTAACTTAAATCATGATTTTGCTAATTTGCCGATTAATGTGGCAATGGATAATCAATTTAGTTATTTCTATCATCAATATAGTGCTTTGGCCTTGGCTGATCATATAGCAGACCCTAGCAAATTAGTTAGGCCTAACGCTCAGCGATTTAGTGTTGCTCCATCTATTAGTATGCCTCTTGAGTCTACTGCTGGCTTCTTTAATCCTAAAATTACTGGCCACTATACTCAGTACGAACTAACCAACCAATCTCAAGGGACTCCATCTAGTATTAACAGAATGTTGCCTGTTTTCTCGGTTGATACGGGTACGGGTTTCGAAAAACAAATCAATTTTGGTGACTCGCCTTATACGCACGCCATAGAACCAAGAATGTACTATTTGTATATTCCTCATAAAGATCAAAGCAATATTCCTCTTTTTGATTCAACTATTTTAGATACCAACTTTTACAGCTTATTCCGTGAAAATCGTTTTAGTGGTATTGATAGAATTCAAGATGCTAACCAGTTAACCCTCGCCGGTACCTCAAGGTTTATTGATAATAAAACAGGTTTAGAGCCTCTGAAAGTTAGTTTGGGGCAGATTATGTATTTCCAAGATAGAACTGTTAATCTGCCAGGGGTTGTAGATCAGAAAAGTTCAACATCTAACTTTATCGGTGAAGTCTCTGGTCAGGTGAATAAAAACCTATCTTACATGACCGGTGCTCAATGGGATCCAGAAGCGAATAGTTTGGCTCGTGGTCAAGCTGTATTGAAATTTAGAAACCAATCCAGTGAATTATTTGATGTCGGGTATCGTTTCCGTCGAAAAGATAACTTAATGGTTAATGGTATTTCCCAAACCGATGTTTCATTCCGTTGGCCTTTATTCAACGAATGGTATGGTTTAGGTCGTTGGCAATATTCCTTAAATTTCGACAGAACCACCGAAAGTTTCATTGGTCTTGAAAAAGAAAATTGCTGCTGGCGTTTCCGTGTGATTGCTCGTCGATATATCAATGGTTATCAAAGTCAAAGTTTGACTGGTGTCAATTTGTCTGATGCAAGTTTAAAACCAGAAACCGCATTTTTCTTCCAGCTAGAACTCAAAGGCCTCACCAGTTTTGGTGATAGCGTTGATACCTTCTTGCAAACTAACCTCAACGGCTATCGCAAAGCCAGTTATTACGAATAAATTAACAGCATGATGAATAGATTATTTTTGGCCGTATTGCTTTGCTTAAGTGCTTTTAGCCTCCAATCCCACGCTGAGGTTTTAGATCGGATCGTGGCTGTCGTTGAAGATGATGTGATTTTAGAGCATGAATTGGATAACGAAGTCGCAGGTATTGTCGCTAAATTGAGAAGCGGTAATGTTGCTATTCCACCTGAATATGTTTTAAGAAAACAAGTATTAGAAAAAATGATCGTCGATAAATTGCAGCGTCAAATGGCTGCAAAATCCGGCATTCAGGTTAGCGAAGAAATGCTACAAAACTCGGTTAATGAGATTGCTTCAAGAAATGGCTTATCGGTTGACGCCTTTCGCAATGAAATTGAAAGACAGGGGATGAGCTACAAAAGCTTTGAAGATAATTTGCGTAACGAAATTATCACTAATCAATTGCGCGGTAGAGAAATTGGTTCGCGTATCAAAGTGACCGATGCCGAAGTTAACCATTTTATGGAAACTCAAGGCAAAATCGCTTCGCTTAACTCGCAATACCATTTGGGTCATATTTTGATTGCCGTATCTCAATCCGCATCGTCAACCGCTATCCAAAAAGCCAGCCAAAAAGCTGAACAAGTGGTTGCCGATTTGCGTGGCGGCAAAGACTTTAAACAAATGGCGATGAGCGTTTCTAACGATGACAACGCTTTAAAAGGCGGCGATTTGGGTTGGCGTTCGATGGGCCAAATCCCAACCTTATTTACCGATGTTGTCGCTGCGATGAATAACGGCGATGTATCAGACCCAATTCGTAGTCCAAGCGGTTTTCATATTATTAAAGTTTTGGGTGTTGAAGGCAGTGGCCAACACATCATTACCAAAACCAAAGTTAGACATATTTTGGTTAAAACTAATGAGCTAGTTGACGATACCGAAGCGAGAAAACGCTTGTTAGCCTTGCGGGAACGGATTGTTGATGGCGATGATTTTGCGGCTTTATCGAGAGCACATTCCGATGATAAAGGTTCGGCGATTAATGGCGGTTCTTTGGATTGGGTGACGCCAGGTGCTTTAGTGCCACCATTTGAAGAAGCCATGAATAAACTCGAGATTAATCAAGTCAGTCAACCAGTACAAACCCAATTTGGTTGGCATTTGATTCAGGTTTTAGGTAGAGAAAATCAAGACAATAGCGATCAGTTTAAGAAAGATAAAATTCGTGATGAATTGCGTAAACGTAAAATCGAAGAAGAAACTGAATTATGGCTAAGACGTTTGCGTGATGAAGCTTTCGTTGAAATTGAGGCGGAAAGACTATAAATGCAAACTAAGGATGGCTATGAACTGGGTATCGACGATGCCGAGTTAGCTGAACATTTACAGCAAATTATTAATCAGCAGCCGCTTAATGAGCAGCGGGCATTGATTAAAGTTTTGTCAGCACAATTAGGCTTTAGTGTTTTAGATTTTGCGGCGGCATTATTATTTGTCTATAAACCTGACGGCGATACGCTTAATAATTCCGCTCAAACGGTTAATACCAATAATCTACGCAGTCGTACCACTTTCCGCTCAGTTCGCTATCGTCTGGATGTCGGTAGCCAGCACAATGTCTGCAAAGAACAAATCCAAGCGGTATTAATCGAAGAGTCTGGCGTTGATAAAAAACGCATTGGTCGCATCGATATATGTCACAACTACACCTTGGTTGAATTGCCCGATGGGATGCCAGCCGACATTTTCCAATTACTTTCTGAAGCAACGGTTGCTGATAGAAAGCTTGCCTTAAAGCGCGTTAAATCCAATCGCCGCCGCCCTCGCGAAGTCTGATTTTTCTGTAAAAGAGGAATTCTTCCTATAGGTAGTTGATTCCTAGGTCATTACAATGGCCGACGGTTAAAACTATCATTAGGACGCAAACGCGCATTTATGAAAGCAACAAAGCAAACATCACTATCAGCGCTGGCTTTGGCGCTGGCCATTGGCCCAACTTGGGCGGCAGAAACAGTCAAGGATGCTGACAAAAATAATCAACCCGCTAATGAATTGACTGAAGTAGAAGTGGTTGAAATTTCGCCGTTGGACGGTTTAAATCAAACCAAAGACAAAATTCCCGCGCCGGTGCAAACCGCTACTGACAA
>Ga0208223_1000127_pt1 | contig 19548 bp, 17 predicted proteins | sample LakMenE07Oct09ns_FD_150678 | JGI IMG/M metagenome (GOLD analysis project Ga0208223, IMG submission 150678) | Freshwater microbial communities from Lake Mendota, WI - 07OCT2009 deep hole epilimnion ns (SPAdes) | ecosystem: Environmental > Aquatic > Freshwater > Lake > Epilimnion/Euphotic zone ...
CCAGAGTGATAAGAATTTGCCTCAAGGTCAAAGTTTTGATTACTTGCGCCAAAGTTACCTTGTCCTAGCAATAAAGCTCTTCCTGTTGATCCTGAATTTATATAAGACCATAAAGAATAACTTCTGTCTGAAGTCCCGCTCAAAATTGTAACGTCATTCCGATATGCATACGAACTTGACCCATTAAATACTGCAGCATTTCCTATTTTACCAGATGCAAATGTTACGTTTGCATTACTTGATAAGGTTCCGTTGCCAAAATAATCTGTTAGGTCAGAATCTAAAACATAATAAACTTTTGCGCTAGCGTCTCCAAATATATCTGCTGGATTATATATTGATGTAATGCTAAATGCTCTAGGAATAGTATTTAGTCCATCTGATGCGTTTATTATAAACGAATATGTTGTATTTGTTGTAATATTTGGAAGTGTTCCTGAAATAACTCCTGTTGATGAATTAAGAGTTACTCCAGAAGGCAGTGTTGATCCAGATGCTAAGGAATATGTAATTGTTTGTGACTCTGGGTCAGTTGCAGTTGCTGTTACCGAAATAGAAACCTCTTCATTAAATGTGCCGAGTGTTCCAGAGGCTGTTTGCCATACTGGACTTGCATTTACATATAATGCATCTGGAATCATTCCAAATAGGTTTGAAGGATTTGTTACCTTAATGTCATAAGGCTCATTGGCATTTGATAATCCTGTAAACACTGCTGTTAATTGTACTAGTGAATTATAAGTTGTTGATGATGCTAGAACTTCTACTCCATTGGATCCAATTGCTGATGCAATTGCTCCTGAAACAAAGTTAGTGCCCTGAATTGTAATTGTTCCAGAATTTGTTGCTTCTGAATATGTGCCTGTGATTGAGGCTACGCCTGGAACTTCTTGTACAATATTCTGCCACCCTGTGGCGGTATATAATTCCAGTCTGGCAGCTTCACCATTTGAGTATAATTGACCAGTTCCTGGATTTGCAGGACGACCTGCATTATTTCCAAACGGGATTCCTGAACCTGATGATTTCTTAATAGCCATTATATGAAACTCCATCCTAGCGTTGTACCTGTATAAATTAATGTAGTTACTGATTGATTTACATCAATTATAGCATCTTCTGTTAATCCATTAATCTTATTGCCGTTTCTTGCTACGGTTATATTATTGGTTCCCGCCGATCCTGTTGCATCAAATATAGTTATTTCTTGACCTAATGTTGGAGATGCAGGAAGTGTCAATGTTCTTGCTGCTGCTGTATTTACAAAATATCTGCGTCCCGCAACCAATGTTGTATTTGCAGAGATTGCTAGGTTTACCTCTTGCTTATATGAACCAAGGGCGGAATTAAGGGCAGCGGTATCTACATAGTCTCCTGGAAGGGCTGCTTGAACTCCAACTTCAACCCATTCGGTTCCGCTCCATACTCTTATTACTTTAGCCATTTATAATCTCCCAACTTAACAAATCTTCATTCCATGAATACACTTCCCCATCATTTGGCATAGGTTCTGGTGCCTGCCAATCATGATTACTGTCTAAAGACCAGGAAGGGTAAGGCTGTGGGGCAATAAAAACATCTGCTTCTGCATTATAAAAAAATCCTATTCCACAATATTGTTTTCTAAAATTTCCATTATATGACGTTTGCTTCCAGTTAGAATATCCGCCTGACCATTCAGTTAAAAATTCAATTCCAGATGCTTCTTCATTATTGCTATCAAGCACTTCGTTATTTACAACATGAACTTCAAGTACAATGTTGTTGTCATCTAGTTTTGCAAAATGTGCCATTAGAAAGTTATGCTCCCGTTTCCTGTAAATTTATAAATATAGTAAGATCCTGAAGTTGTTGCAACTGGAGAACCAGTTGTAGATACCGCTGCTTGTAAAGCACGAAGTATTACTACTCCTGAGCCACCAGAACCTCCGTCGGGTTCGTGAGAGTCTCCCCCACCGCCGCCTCCGCCACCTAAATTATCAGTACCATTTCCACCAGCGTTTTGGCCAGAAGCACCATTACCACCGCCGCCTGATCCGCCACTTGAACCATTACTATTCCAACTTCCTCCACCACCACCTGCGTAGGTAATTGATGAGCCTGTAATAGAAACGGCTAGACCATTTCCGCCACTTGTTGGTGTACTTCCATTAGTAGCATTTACGCCAGCAGAGCCTGCTCCACCGCCACCTGGAGAAGACAATCCATCACCTGTAGTTCCAGCATCATAACCTTGCCCAGCAGTTCCTAATCCATTAAATGCACCAGAACGATTTCCTCTTGCAGCACCACCACAACCACCAGTTGTTCCGTTATTCTGGCTGCCATTACCACCGCTACCACCTGCTCCGCCACCAAGGGATGTTACTGTTGTTATTCCAGAACCGCTAATTGATGAATTTACACCGTTGCTTCCTTTTACACCACTATTAAGTGCACCAGGACCTCCTGCACCAACATTTATGGTATACACACTACCAGGAGTAATCTGTAAAGCAGATTCTAAAGTTGCATTTCTTCCAGTTGCTGTAACTGTAGAACGCAAACCTCCAGCACCTCCGCCTCCGCCATTTTCAGCACCTCCACCGCCTCCGCCTGCAACAACTAGATAATCAACGGTTATGCTACTTGATGGTGTAGCGCTGTTACTTGCGCTTGATAATTGTGACATTCCATTAGCATTAATTGCTGCAACTTTAAATGTATATGCTGTTCCATCTGTTACAGATATTCCAGCTGAAGTTTGATTTGGAACGGTTGTTGGATTTTGTGGAACTCCATTAATAAGAGGATAAACTGAATATCCAGTAATTGCAGATCCACCAGTTGCTCCTGGTGTCCAAGAAACTGTTACAGTATTACTTCCAGCCACCGCAGTTCCAATTGTTGGAGCTTGAGGAACGGTTGTAACCGTTACTGGAGATGATGTAACTGGAGTAGATGATCCATAAAGATTTGTTGCTGTTGCTGTAAAAGTATATTGTGTTGAAGACTGAAGTCCGTCAAATATTGCGTATGCTGTATTTGCTGTATATGTTGTAGTAGTTGGTGTTGATGTAATTGTATAAGTTCTTCCAGGAACTGCAGGGAATCCAAGATCTACCTCTACCGCTCCATTATTAAATGCTCTTCCAGTTCCAACATTTGTTGGCGTGACTACAAGATTAGATGGATTTGCTCCGACTTTTTCCCATCCATAAGTAGAATTATAAATTTCCATATACCCAGTAGATGTATTTGAATATACATCACCAGTAGAAGATAAAAAGTTTACTGGTCTTTGAGCTGTTGTACCAGAAGGTACTCCTTTATTTAATAATACAAAATCTTGTGTTGCAAGGCTGGCTGTATTAGCTATTCCGTGTACAGAAGTAGTAGCACTATTATGTGATGTTATTGCCGCCGCTGTTTCAGTATCAGTAGCTAAGCTATTTGCCGCTGTTAGTATATTTGCTATATCTCTAATTCTAGACATACTGAGTGCCGTTCCATACTTGTCCAGCTCTTACTCTTCCATCTGCAAAACCACCTTTGGGAGAGTTGATAGAATAGATAGAAGCTCCAACTCTCCATGCTCCCGTGTACGCAGTACTCCACTCTTTAACTAGACCACTGTTTTTTCTATAAGCCTTCACATCACCATTTGCATAAACCGAAATAACAAAAGTTTCTCCGTTGGTCCATGGGACTCCCGCAGATCCGTCTGATGTTGGGTCAAACCACGATAGGCCGTCAGTTCTATATGGATATAGCGTGTAAAATGCTCGATATCCTTGAGCATCAGTCCTTGGAATATCAGATGTTTTTCCAACACCAATCATTTTATAAGAGTTTCCATCATCACCACCATTAGAAGCTGCTTGAGCACTCCATTCAAACGAGAATGGTCCGTAGATATCAGTATTGTTATACACATTATGAGCCCATGATTCATTATTGCTTGTTTTATAAACAGAAGATGTTGTAGTTCCATTTCCTGTTATAGAATAACTTGCTCCTCCAGCAGTAGTCCATGTAAGTGGAATAAATCCTGAAATAAGTAGTGTGAATGCTTTATTTGTATAATTTCCACTAGAATCTGTTGCTCTTATTACAATAGAGTAGTTTGTTCCTGCGGTATCGTTTGAAGTTCCAGATATTAATCCACTAGATGATAAAGAAATTCCAGTAGGAAATGATCCAGATATTAATGAATATGTAATAGAATTATCATCAGAAGCAGATAGCTGATTTGAGTATGCAACACCTGAATTTGCTGAAGAAAGTGTAGCTCCAGTATTCCACACTGGATTTAATGAGAATAGTCTGAATGTTCTATCTACAGTGTTGCCACCTGTGTCTACTGCTCTTACTAATAAATTAGTTGTATTAAAATCTGCGCCTGTATACGTACCAGATATAACTCCAGTCTCATTGTTTAATGTAATTCCTGCAGGCAATGTTCCAGAAATAATAGAGTAATCAATATCTGTTCCTTCTGTATCTGTTGCTACAAGTGTTGTCGTGTATGCAATATTCTTTGCAATTTCTGGAAGAGTTGTACCTGTTGTCCAGTTGGGCGTGGTTCCTGCCGTAATAGCATTATTTAAAATGTGAAGGCTAGATCCTGTTGGTCTTGTAACCCCTGGATTTTCTACTACAACCTTATATGTGCCAAGCTGTGTTGAAAATGTATCTGGTCTAGTTACTATTAATTGAGAGCTAGACGATCTAACAATTGACTTTGCTGGTATCTCAACACTATCTGAGCCTACAAAATATACTGCAACATTTGAAGCAAAGTTTCCACCTACAAGTGTAGTAGTGTCATCAATTGAGTTTAATGCTGTTGGAGTAACCGATGTAATAAATGCTCCCGCCGTTACTTGTGATGTAGTATTAGTTGCTGTAAATGTTGTTTTGTAGCTAAATGATAATAGGTCTCCAGAAGATCCTCCTACAACAACAATTTTATTAAAGTTTCCTGTTGCATTTAAAGATGGAGACTTTGTATATCCAACTTGATTGCCCGCTGTGTCATAGACATAAATATCATAAGATGAGTCCAGTAAAGCTGAAGCAATTGTATATGCCCCTGCAAAATACTCTTTTGTAAATGTAGCAGTAGTTACTGGCCCAGCCAATGTTACGTTAAAGTCATTTGCACCTGTTGCTGGAAGCCAGCCTGATGCTGTGTAAATCTCCTGTACGCCAAGCGTACCATTAAAATAGGTTTGCCCAATTACTGGATTAGCAGGTCTTGTTTCAGATGTACCAAATGGGGTACCGACCATTGTAGACATTCTAATATCAGTCATTATCCCACCTTCCATCCATAAGTAGAGCCAGTATAAAGCAGTGTAGTCCAGGCACCATTCATATCTATAATTAAGTTTCCAGTTCCGCCGTTGATCTTATTGCCATTTCGGGCCACTGTTATATTATACGTCGAAGCGTTTCCAGATGCATCTAGTATTTGAATTTCATCATTTAATGCTGGTGTTGCTGGTAAGGTCAAAGTAAGGGCAGATGCTGATGTTACGAAATACCTCTTCTTAGCCACCAATGTAGTATTTGCTGAAATAGACAATGGGGCAACTGAAGTATTTGCAGCCAAGAGAGCATTTGTCTCTGCCTGTGTATATGTGGTTACTGAATTAGCTCCAGTTACTGAAACTATTTCTACTATATCTGATACTGCCGCCGCAGATGTAAGGGTTACTGTATTTCCGCCTGATGTTGTATAGTCTGAAGTCTTTAGAAGAAGAAGACCATTAAAGAATACCTGCTCAAATCCATCGATGAATGGTAGGTCGGTAGTAAATACTGTTTGTCCTGCTGTTGCAGTAATTGATTTGCGGCGAATAATATTAGAGTCAAATGTAGTTACATCCTGATCTGAATCAATCCAAATTTGACCGACGGCAGGAGATGATGGAGCAGATGTTTGATATACCGCTCCTGGTTGTACGCTACTTGTAATTTCTGTTTTAACAAATGCTGTAGTTGCAATCTGTGTTGTATTGGTTCCCGCCGTTGCTGTAGGTGCTGTAGGAGTTCCTGTAAGGGCTGGAGAAGCCAGTGGTGCCTTAAGGGCTATACTATTAGTTACAGTAGTAGAGAAGTTAGCGTCATTTCCTAGCGCTGTTGCAAGTTCATTTAAAGTATCAAGTGTTGCTGGAGCGGAATTAACTAAGTCCGCTAATTCTGTTTGAACATAAGCTGTAGTAGCAACCTGAGTGGTATTAGTATTTGCTGCTGGAGTAATTGTAAACATGGCTCCAGTTGAATCAACTTTGGCTAAAATTGTTCCTGCAGCATTTTTCCAATTTTGAAGATTCGCTGTTTGATTAATATTTCCAGAAATAGTTAATGGAACAACATTGTCAAATCCCGCATTTGGTGTGCCTAAATCTATATTTCTTATATTTAATCCACCACCGTTTACTCCATCTATAAAAGAAATTGAAGTTGCAGTATCTGTTCCATTGCCTGAATAATAATATCGACTTGCATAAATATTTTGAGTAGTTCCAATTACTCCAGTTGAAGTAATTCTTGCAAGGATCGCTCCCGAACTATTCTGCCACTCTGTTAAATTACCTGTTTGACTTGCGGCACCTTTAATTGTTACGGGTCTATTAGAAGCACCATAAGGCAAGAACATAAATCCTTGTACTGGTTGCCATTCCATTACCGCACTGGTCTGGTTTTTTATTTTCCATATATTGTTAGAGCCAGCACCTATATCTAAATTTCCTGTTGAATCTATGTTTAGTAAAACTCCACCGCTACTATTCTGCCACTCCTGAAGATTTGCAGTTTGTGAGGCAGCGCCTTTAACTACCAATGGTATTAAATAAGATGCACCTGATATAATATTTGCTTTCCAGTTAGATAGCAAGGTTCCATAAGCATCTACAGATGCCAGTACCGTACCAGAACTGTTTTGCCATTGAGTTAAATCTGCGGTTTGTGATGCGGCGCCTCGAACTACTACAGGGCTTACGGCTGCGTTAAATGTTGTGGCATTAAAATATCCTAAAGTTCCCGTGGTCATCTTTCCACCTGAATATGCTGTAGAAATCACACCTTCAGTTGCGGTTAATCCTCCAGATGAATTAAAAAATGTTACGGCGGTTCCACTTGAATTCTGAAATTCAAGTAGGTTAGCAGTTTGTGATGCTGCGGCTCGTATGACTGCACCTATAGTTGAAGCGGCTGGATTTACCACAGTAAGTGTTCCTAAAGTGGTTGAAATAGCTCCAGCGGTTATTGATACCGATGAGTATATGCGTCCAGTTCCAGTTATTTGTGCTAACACAGATGAGGTGCTACTTTGCCATTGTGTTAGTGCCGAGCCTGAATTTTGTCCAACAGCGCCTTTAATTATAAGCCCAGCATTACTGGAGGTACCAGTATTAATCTGTTGAGGTCCAACTGTAAAAGTGTTAGCAGATGTAAGAGAAGCCTTGTCAGACAAAGAAGTAGTGACGGTAGTTGCAAAGTTAGCATCATCGCCAAGTGCTGCTGCTAATTCATTAAGAGTATCAAGGGCTGCAGGAGCTGTATCAACTAGATTAGATATAGCTGTTGAAACATAGCTCTCTGTGGCATATCCAGTCAAACTTGGAATAGTTGGTTTTCCATTTAACTGATCATATGTAATATTTGGAATATCTCTTCCATCGATATTTAATCTTTTGCCGCTTCCTAGAGAAGTCCAATATGTGGTGTTTGATGTTGGTATACTTTCATTTTCAAAATTAGCAACATAGATATTCCCACCGTCATAAACTATATCTCCAATTAAATATCTTGTATTTACTCCGTTTGAAAGAAGTGTATGATTTGCAGTCCATTGAGGTGCGCCTAATGCAATATTTGGCTTATTTGTTAAATCGGTATATGATCCGCTAAAAAGTTGTGTTGTAAGAGCCAATGTTCCGCTGGCATTTGGAAGGGTTACTGTAATATCTGATGTTACATCTGGAGCTTGAATTGTTAATTCATGGGCATCGGCTGTTGCCCCTTCAATAATAATTTTATTTTCTGGAACTATTAAATTTCCGTCTAGGTCTAATTTTGCTACACCATCTGGTTCTCCAAGAACGGAGAGCGGAATATAATCACCTATGCTATTTTGCAGATCTAATTCTAGTTGGGCAATTTTATATGAATGGGAAGTTGTTACTGTTGAGCCATCAACTCCGACCTTAGCCTCTAATTTCTCAATGGCGTCGTTTGCGTTTGCGTGTTGTGCGGCATGTGAAGGGCTAGATAACTGATCCGTTGTTGCGGGATTAGTTAATGAGTCTAATGATGTTGGAAAATTAGTAGCCATATATCAATATTATACCAGCCTTACCATTAATAAACAGGCCCTAGATTTCTCCAGGGCCTGTTTACTTATTTAATTTTTACTCTGATTCTTCAGGAACAGTTGTTTCTGGACCAAAGTTTGTTGGAAATAGATCATCTAGTGGTGATTTAGGAACAGATGTAAATTTTGTTCCGTCCCAGCCTGCGCCAGGTGTAGCAAGATTTGCATCTTCCTTATCATCAACAAGGATTACTTCTTTTGTATCATAAGCTAGGGAAGAAACTTCCTGAGCTTTTTCTAATGAATCTGCTTCAACAATCATTCCGACTGTATCATCATTTAATATATATGCATATTTAGCCATTGTGTTTTCCTCCTATTAGCTTTCTAACCATTCGAAAATTACGATTCCTGGATCTCCGTTATTAGACCATTCTCCATTAACGTAGTAATCGATATCTCCGTAGTTAGATGTATTTAAGTTACGTACACCCTGTGTTGCAGCCCCACCATTTCCGTAAGGAAGATTTTTATAGTGTGATAGCTGTTGTAGGAAGAAGTATCTTGCACTGCTTTCTGTTTCAGTAAAGTTTGCATAACCACATCCTGGTCCACCAGCAGAGTATCCCTCAGCAGATGGCCTTCCCCCTTCAATCCGAGCTTTAGCATAATTGCTAGAGTCAAAGCCGTGGAGATAAATTCCACCTGTGCCCGCATTACCTGCTGGATGACGCAAGTAGTGTGAACGTACTGGCATTCTCCAACCTGCAGATCTCCAAATTTGTGCTGAATTGTTTCCGACAAATCCTTGGCTGTCAGTTGTAGCAAAAGGTGTGGTGTTGCTTATACCACGGAATACGTCACGTATTGGTGCGCTTCCTGCTCCTCCACCGTCTCCTCCGAAGATAAAGCTTGAACCGTTTGAGTCATTAGAGTGAGAAGTTCCATAACCTCCCATGTGTCCTCCTGGGCCTCCGAAACGGTGTTGGTTCCATCCTCCGTTACCTTCATCGCTTGAACGACCACCGCCACCGCCGCCACCTGCGACGATACCAGTTGTTCCTCCTGTCAGTCCGACTGAAGTCAATCTTGTCAAATAGCTAGTGTATCTAGCACCAGTCCAATATCCAAGAGCTCCAAACGCATCTTGCCAGGCGCAGTTAACTTCTGTGCTCACATATGCTCCGAAAAGCTGTTGGAAGTGGTTTGTAGAACCACATGTCATAACGATTTTTAATCTAAATTTTGCAGTTCCAGCAGGTGATGTAGCAGTTGCTGAAAACTTATCGCTAGCTGTGTTGTCATATGTAAAAGTATATCCTGGAAGCTGAGCTAATGTACCAAGTTGGGCATTTGCTGAGTCATACCATTCAATAGTTACAGTTGTAGGGTTTCCACCCTGTCCTGAACGAGTATATACTCCATAATAATGTAGTGTATTTTCTACAGTGTCATTAAAATTAGAATAAAATGTCTGTGTCGCACTTGCGTTTGATGAGTACATTGTTATTCCATAAGAAGATTTAAAAACTCCTTGAAAGTTTGGAGCATCTGTACAAGTAAAGTGTCTATTACGTAGAAACTGGTTAGTTGTTGATGAATAATCTGAACGGAAAGTGTTCATGCTTCCAGTTGATGATGTTGTCCACCCAGTTGTATCCCATTGTCCGTAAGTTCCTACTTGAAAAGGATTTCTAAGAAGATTTGTTGGTCTAGTTGGTACATTGCCAACAATAGTATCTGATCCACGACCACCATTAGCGTTTTCTGCTCCATGGGTTCCACCAGAGCCAACAATGACTGGAAGGTTTCCTGTAATTGCTAAATCTTTAATAACTACAGCTCCTCCGCCACCGCCTGCAGCAGCGTACCCTGATCCTCCGCCACCGCCACCGCCAACTGCGGTAACCTTGGCCCAAAGAGGCTTGCTTTCGCTAAACCCTGCTGGAAGTGTAAAAGTTCCAGATGATGTGAAAATTTGTTTTCTTAAAGTTGCTCCACCAGATGATGGAAATTGAACTAGAGGCATATTATGATACCTCTGTTCCTGAAATGTGTGCTTTTAATCCAGCTGCAGATGCTGATCCTGCAATTGTATCTCCAGCTTCAATAACCTGTCTTAAATCTAAAGCGAGAATTCCACTTGCTGCTACGGAGACACTAGAAAGAACTTCGTGCGTTCCGAGCTTTATGGTACCCGTGATTGCAGATGCGGTTGTATTTGTAAGAACAATATTTGTAACAACAGTGCTTGTTGAAGCAGGTGTTGTATACAATGTGCCCTCTGATGTAGCTAGAGTCTGTCTAGCTAACTTTTTAACAATGTTTGGCATTATTTATTACCTCCGTATAGCTTAAATTGCTCCCATGAGACCTAGCACAAATTCGTTTTGTGCTCTAGTATCTACATAGGATTTTGTTGTTACTTCATTTGCCGCTGTTGGAGCGGTAGTAACAACAACCTGTGCTAGCTGTAGTTTATCAAAAACCACACCAGCCTCAGAATAGTTAATTGTTGTTGTTGGTGCTGTTGAAATTCCAGAAGTTAACTTCCAGACTCCATCTGTAGCATCCTTTGAGAAAGCAGAGTACTTAGTGTTTCCACCAACTACATACTCTCCGATAAATGTAAAGTCTACTAGATTTCCAGTGTTATTGTCTGCGACGAATATAGCTGGATCTGTGACTGCAAGGTTTTCAGAAACAACTGTTGTTCCTCCACCTGCAAATGAGATCGTTCCGTTGATATTAACATCTCCTGCGATATTAAGATCTCCGTTGATGCCAACTCCACCTACAACAGTAACTGCTCCAGTTGATGGGCTTACTGATGCTGTTGGAATTTCTACGTGAACATTTTCTCCTGGGGTGATAGCAATCTGGGTATCTCCAGTAGAATATCCACCAGCTGCAATGATAATCTTGTTTTCGGATCCTGTATCAGCTGTTGCCAAAACAAGGTTTCCAGCTCCAAAGTACATTGTTACTGATCCTGTTGCGGCTACTGTAGTTACGTTAGATGCAGTTTTTGCATATGTAAAAGATGTTGTAGTAGGCGTTGTAGCAATGGTGTATGTTCCATTAAATGTAGCGTCTACTCCAGTAATATTTACCTTTTTACCTACTGTAAATCCGTGTGCTGTTGATGTTGTAATTGTAGCAACGTTATTATTAATTCCCTTTTGAGAAATTGATTTAATTAATGGAGCTTTTGCTGATGTAAATATGTATCCATCTTGAGGTCCAGTAATTCCATATGTTGCATCATCAAATGCGTTTCCTGTCATACCCATTCCAGTCCAGCCGCTTGCGTCTGTTCCGTTTGAAGTATAGACAATTATGTCTGTTGAAGATGTTGGATCATCGTTGTTAAAAGCAATTTGAGCATATGATGAATCTGATGTTCCAGAGTCATATCTTAAAACTGCTACTGGATTTGTTAGCGCAGCAGATGTTTTCCATGTTACTGGTGCATCTCCTACATAAAGCTCTCCAGCGGTTGCTGCCGCTGTTCCATTAAGAATATTTGTTACTAGCGTATTTATTTGTGCTTGGCCATCTGCGGTTGCGGCCACAACATCGTTTACGCCAAGCATCTCGCCTAAATTTTTGAGTGCAGCGGAAACGAATATTAAATCTTGGGCAGTGTATGTTGCTGCTCCAATACTGGTTGTGATCTCAGCTTTGACTGCATCAATCTGAGACGACAAACTTGCGTAATTTGGCATTTTAGTTTACTCCTGTCATAAAATTGTTATTCCTGCTATCTGTTCAACTTGCCTTATAAGTGCGATTCCGCTAACAGAGACTGGATTTATTGTAACAGTTGTTCTGTTATTTATCAAGTCATCTGAGGCAGTTGCTCCTATAAAGTTAATTGTACCTCTAGCTGGTACTGTTCCACTAGACTCATATTGAATAGTCTGATAACTTGGAGTTCCCCAGGTTGCTGAAGAACCATTTGTTGTCAAAAACTTTCCAGTATTTGAGGTCTGGCTTGGTAGTGCAGACCCAGAGCCACCCAATGATATAGCATTTCCATCAATTGTTATTGATGAATTTGTTAGGGCGGCGTTGGGAATATTTACGAAATTTGCACCAGAAGTATTTGCTGGGAAGGTAACCGTTCCAGTAAATGTTGGTGAGGCAATCGGTGCCTTAGTATTTAATCCATTTGATATTGTTGTAAAAAACGCTGGATCATTATTTATAGCGGATGCTAATTCTTGTAGTGTATTTAAAAGAGTTGGAGATGAACCAACTAAATTTGTAATACCTGAAGCAACTTCACTAAGAACAAAGGCTGTGGTTGCAACTTGTGTTGTATTTGTACCAGCTGTTGGGGTTGGAGCAGTTGGGGTACCAGTTAAAATAGGGGAAACTAAAGTTTTATTAGTAACTGTCTGAGCTCCAGTAAGGGTTACGTTTGCTGCTCCCTGTATTGCATCATATAATGCGTCAATGTCTTGTTCAATTTGATTCTTTATACCAGTAAGTGCTGATTGCTGAAAAAGTCCTTCTGAAACTACTTTTCCTAAAGAAAGGTTTGTTGTTGCTGTTTCAATTGCCTTCATTTGAAGAAGCAATTCTTTTGTATCAAGTACTGCTGCTGCAACACCTGTTGTTGATCCTGTTACAGCTGCTCCAGTCACAGTGCTATTTATAACAAACTGTGTTGATGTAGCAGAATGAATTGCTACGTTCTGTAAATTAAAAGCTGTTGTAGATAATCCAGTAATGCTAACTAGCTGACCAGCAGTAAAGCTATTGCTTGCTGTGTAAGTAACTTGAGTGCCACTTGCAGAAGCTGCTGTTACATTAACGGTTAGAGCATTAAGTCTTGTTTGAATTAATGCTTCTATATTAGTAAAGTTTAATGACATTTTTCCCCCTTTATAGTCCTGCTAAAGCCAAAACTTCAACATCTGAAAGATCAGAAGTCGTGGCAAATCCACTTGTATTAAATGCTGTTGTTTGAATTGAATTGTCTGGAAACTTAACTCCTGCGCCAGATAAAACTAATATATTTCCGTTTAAATCTGTTGCTGGAACTCCATCTGGCTCTCCTACAATACTAAGGGGAACATAATCTCCAAGGCTGTTGTCTATGTTGCTGAAAAGTGTGTCTATCTCTTCTTTTGTATAAACATTTATTTCTGTTGGGCTTCCCCAGGTACCTGAAGACTTAACATAAACATTTAAATTGGTTATATCAACATAAACGTCACCATTTTGACCATTTAAATTGTTTGGTACTCCTGCTGCAAATGTGGCAGTAGTTACTAGTGATCCGCCTGCACCAACTATTACATTTCCATTATAGTCGTGTGTATGATTAGTTGTCCCGCCGCCTGCGCCAGCGCCTACTTCTAGCCACTCTGTTCCAGAGTAGAATTTTATTTTTTGACTTGCTGAATTAAAATATATGTCTCCAGCAGTGGCTGAAGATGGATCTACTGTTAGTTGTACTAGGTTAACTGGGACTTTAAATTGTCTCGACATAATTAACCTACAATAACTACTCTATATTCTCCGTCTGAAGGTGCCGCAGCAAATTTAATTGTTGTGGTGTTATCTGAAGTATGTTCTACATCAGCTTCGACTTGAGCGTATGGAGTGCCAGTTTGATAAATTTGTACAGTTACATCTTTTGTTCCAAGGTTGTGTGTAAACAAGAACGCCGTGTTTGTTGGACTATTTGATGCATCTGTTAGGAGAATATCCTTTTTAAACTTACGTGTAATTTCATGGTAGTTTGTACCATTATTTGTAAGTGTCCACTTATCTTCTGACTCATTCCACAAAATCTCAACGTCTGGTGAAGCACCACGCTCTACACGGATACCAGCATCTACTGTTGGGTTTCCTGTAAAGTCGGTATTAAGGTTGATCTTATTATCAACTATATTTACCTGTGTTGTGTTTACTGAGTTGATTGTTCCAGTAACATTTAAGTTACCGCCAACTGTTAAGTTGTTTGTGATGGTTACATCGTCTGGAAGGCCAATTGTAACGCTAGCATTTTCTGAACCTGAACCAGAAACAGTAACTTCATTGGCTGTGCCAGTGATTCCTGCTACATAATTTCCTGTGGTCTGAGTTCCAAGATTTACATTCTTTATAGATACTGCTCCACTTGCTACAGTGAAGTCTGCATCTGCAAACGATGCTACACCTTTGTTTGTTGTGCTTGCGTCTTCGCCAGCAATTGTAATTGTATTATCTGTTACAGTAACATCAATGCCTTCTCCGCCAGAAACTTGTAGAGATTCTGTTAGAAGAGAAATACCAGTTGTGCCAGTATCTCCATTAATTGTTAATGTTGTTGCTACATCGGCTTCTCCTGCTGCAGTTAAACGACCTTGTGCATCTACTGTAAATGTAGGAATCTTTGTGGCAGAGCCATAAGATCCTGCTGTTACGGCAGTGTTGTCAAGATCAAGTGTTGTGATTCCTGTTGAATCAACATATGTTGCAGTTAAACCAGTTCCACCATTTACAGAAAGTCCAATAATATCTTGGATTGCTTCTGTAGAAGCGGTCATTGGGACCCATGGTCCGTCTGGTGCAGGTAGACCATTGTAATAGTACATTACATTGTCTGAGTTGTTGTAGTATATCTGACCAGTTACTGGAAGTGACGGTGCAGATGATACGTTTTGAATTCTAGCATTAATAAGCTCATTCTTGTTGAGATTAATACTAGTTACAAATAGTCTTGCCATTTACTTTGCTCCTCTAAGACAGGTACGCTGTCCCTGAGAATGGTTGAGCCATTGTCAGTGTTAAAGTGTTAACATTATTATACTCTATACCAGTTTCTAATATGTCTCCGCCACTTGTTTTTACCGTCACATTTGGGTAAAATTCAAGGTTGTGGTTTATTGGAACGGAATAAACTGGGCCAGACTGTCCATTAAAAAGTGCCATTTCCCAGCTATACTCAAAGGCTATCTCTGTATTGAGAAGGTAGTTTGAGGCTCCAGCCCATGTCAGATCTGTGGGTTTTGGACCATAAAATCTTGTTGTGATCTTATCATAATAAAAGTCTCCTTCAAGACCTAGGTTCTCGGCTGGAATACCATTACCATTTAATATTGTTTTACCACGAGGACCTTGTGGTCCAGGGCTGGATATTACAACATCATTAATAGTTTCTGTAATAACAACTTTTGGAATATTATCATTGTTGATAATTGGCATTAGATTGTAACCGATCTATTTAATGTAAGGAATCCTTCAAGTAACTTTATTTTATTACCATTAGAATCGATGACCATTAAATCATATGAAGATTTTGGATAGAATAATTTGTTAGTTTGGGTAGGGGTCATCTTAATGGTTAATTTGCCAAGAGCAGCGTCTATTGTTATTCCACCAGTTGATGGGGAAGTTAAAGTAAATGCTAATTTAGATCCGCCTTTTGTATCACGGACCTGCATTTTTGCGGTTGCACCTACTAAAGATATTGGTATATCGTTAGGGTCTTTATATTCTACAATAAAAGAGAAGGTAGTATTTTGATCTACTTCCCAGTTTTTTTGTCCTGCCATTTGCAAACTCTCCTAATAGGAAAACTCCTATGCTCATTTTAGCACAGGAGCTGTCCTAATAGCTTAACTATATTTTACTTCTTTGTAAATCCAAACGAACTTTCATTTGGATTAAGTGCCTTCAAAATCACTGGGAGACAGGCTGCGATTCCGCCCTTAATTAGGTCTCCTGGGTCAGTGTTTCCAGTCATGTAAAGAGCAATAGCCGCACCTAAAAAGTGACGCCCATAGCTTGCCAACGCTGCTAGAATTTTCTCTTGCATTGTTACCTTTCCATCATTGTTTAGATCTTCTTTTGTTTTTGACAATTTAGATCCTCCTTATTTCTGGGCCTAGTGCCCAGGAATTTTGGGTATTACCCCAATATTTATTATATACCCTTTATGCAGAAATGTCTACAATCTCACAATTTCCATCAGATGTACAGGCAAGGGTGGCGTTTGTAGAAGTTCCGTCTTCTGTTTCATAAAATGATAAATCTTCCCAACGAATAGACTTAGGCATCTGTGCGAGTAGGGAATCATATTCTTCCTTAGTTACTTCTTGATACGGGGCTTGCTTATATGTATGGTCAGAGTGAGGTAAGAATGAAATTCCAGATACCTCATCAAAATGCTTGTATACCCAAGCTCCAACCTCCATCCATTCGTCTTCTTTTACAGAAACAGTAATAGATGGCTTATGCTCACACCATGCACGTTGATAAACTAGCCATGTGTTTAAATGATCCAGGGCTGTTAGATCATTTCTAACAATTGCACCCTCTGGCGCCTTAACTGGAAATGAGAATACGTATGTGTCGTTTGGCTTCATTACATCATCTTCTACTGGAATTCCTACTTCCTTCAAAAATGTAGAGATTGGATCTCCCTTTGAGCCACGAACTGTACGAATATAATACGGTGAATGCCATGGATGCATTCCTGAAGATACCCCGACCAATTGAGATACTGTTCCAGAAGGCTTTACGCATGTAATAGCTGCAGACTCAGGAATCCCAATTTTCCCAGCCTCTTCTTTATTCATTTCACGAGCATACTCACGAAGACTAGAAAGAACTTTTTCTAGTTTATCAAGTCCTTGCTTTCCAGAAAAGAATTTGTGGCCAAACTGGCCAGTTAAAGAAACGCCAAGCAGTCTTTCTTCCTCTGTGTTGTCTTTCCAAATTTTACGAAGATATTTAAAATCTGTTAGGGTTGACTGCCATGTTCCAAGAATCGTTGCAAGGCGTACTTTATTTGCAACATCCTCATTTGTATCTTTTTCACGTAATACGACTTCTGAAAGGTTACAAAACTGATAAGGACGCAAAATAATTTCTGAGCAAGGGTTTGTTCCATAGTGTATCTCAGGATCCCTCCGTCCATATTTAGCTGCTTGCGCTTGTGCTGCTGCAACGTTGTAGATTCCACGTTCACCAGACTTTGAGTCATATAAATTTTTCCATTCTGCTATAAATTGCTCCATTGCTGGCTTACGAGAGTATGCCACAGAGTTATTTGAAAGTGCACGTTGAGTATTATTTTCCCACCAGTTACCAGACTTTGCTGCCGCCATTTCAATATCATTAATATTAGAAAGAGAAATCATGGCAGAGCGTCTTACTCCACCTACTACAACTACTTCACCAATTTTGCACATAATATCATGTGCTTCAATAGGTTTTAGTTGACGACCTACTGCATTCTTAAACTTTGCAATTGTAAAGTCAAAAAGATTAACAAGCGGTTGTGGTCCAGATGAACGCCCACCCATCGTCTTAAGACGTGCACCCGCTGGGCGAACCTTGCTTACATCAATTGCTGGAATATGTCCTGTCCATAGCAAGGCTAGAAGTTCACGGTATGCTTTAGCCCATCCTTGCTTTGAATCTTCAACAACAATTACTGTATCTGATTTTTCTAAAGATTCTGGAACAGAAGGAAGTTTATTTACATACTTATATTCAACAGAGAATCCAACACCTGTACCGCACATAAGGATATACATAGTCTCATCAAATGATCTTGGATTATCTACTGGAACAAATGAACAATTGTATCCTGCTACGTTATCTCTTTCCAAAGCTGCGCCTGAAGTCATTACAGATCTCATTGAAGGCATAACGTTTCTATTAAATACTGCTTCTTTTAATTCTTCAACAAGCTTGACTGATGGTTTGTATCCATGATTATTTTCTAGGTGGCCTAGCATAAAATCAAAATATCGATCTACTGTTTCGCCCCAAGTTTCACGACGACCTTCTTCTGGAATCCATCTTGCGTATCGAGATAGAGCTATGAAGTTTTCGTATGGGTTAGCAATAGTTTTTGACATTTTTTAAATAACACCTTTTCTCCGCCTTGCGGTTTTATATTTTTAGTTGAAGTCCAATTCTACCAAACTTTAATCTAAAGGGGAAGGGGTTATGAAAATCTTTCTTCTAAATGACTAAACGCATTCTTAGTCAACTTAATCCAATCATATTCTTCATGTATTTTAGTTGACTGGGCAAAGTAGTACCCTGAATAAGCTTTAAAATTAACTACAGAATCGTACATCAATTCTTCTAGATGTTTTTCGTCTGGCTTAAACATTAATCCTAAATGAGGATCTCCTACCGCTTTAGGTAATTCTTCATCTGAAAGCTTAGACTTAAGCTTTAGTGGACCTATATACTTTTTATACTGTGCCCAATCATATGTTGTTATTGTAGGCATTCCAGTTGCTAAAGCTTGAAGAGGAATAAATCCAAACCCTTCTCCCCAACTAGGATATATTAAAACGTGATGTGAGTGATAAAGAGAAACTAATTGTTCTGCAGAGTACTCGTCTTTAATTACTTTAATATTATTATATATATTTTCTGGTAATCCAAAATTACCATATTTATCATATACTCTAATTGTATGAGAATGATGAGACTTAATAGTAAGTTGATAATCTGGGTTGTCTCCAAACATCTTTATAAAAGTGTCTACTACTAGCTGACCAGATTTTCTTGGTGCTGGTTCTCCAACATGCAAAAACTTAAACGGTCTTCCTTCTTTTAATTCTCTTTTATGTGCGGTCCAAATTTTTTCTATTCCGTGAGTATATGTTTTAATTGGAACAGTAACTCCATTACTTTTAAAAACTTCTGCATTCCAGTCTGATGTTGCCCAAACTTCATCACACAGATTCATTCTTTCTGTCCACTCTGGCCTTATGCCAGTAGACTCCCATGGAGTATAGCCAATTTGATATTGGCCTCTATGCAATTTATAATGATGAGGTTGTGTAAAATTTAATTGTAATGGCGTGTTCGCATTCGTCCAAGTAACAATGTGTCCCAGGCTTTGTAGTGATCTAACTATATTTTGTGCTGCATAGCCAAATCCTGTTGCTGGATTTAATCCAGGTCTTGGTATAGATAATGATATATTCATATTTTTTTTCTGGTTGACTGGCTTGACACCTACTGTCAAGTAATGCTACTATTATAGTTCGTTATCTCTAAAGGAGGAAATGCCAATGGAGAATATCAAACAACGTTTGAGCGATGTTGCTCATAACTGGTCTTATATAGGAATGATAACATTATTCTTATTTACTGTCCAGCCTGGGCCAACAATTACTCAAGCATTGCAGGTGGAAACACCTGTGAAATCTACAGTACAACTAAAGAAAGAAACCTTAGAGAAGTACAGCACTACTGTGTACAAGCCTTCTGAG
>Ga0208223_1000130_pt1 | contig 19505 bp, 24 predicted proteins | sample LakMenE07Oct09ns_FD_150678 | JGI IMG/M metagenome (GOLD analysis project Ga0208223, IMG submission 150678) | Freshwater microbial communities from Lake Mendota, WI - 07OCT2009 deep hole epilimnion ns (SPAdes) | ecosystem: Environmental > Aquatic > Freshwater > Lake > Epilimnion/Euphotic zone ...
AATTAGGTCACAAAAATTGAGATTTGATAGTGGAATCTGGTGGGTGCTGAGGGGTTCGAACCCCCGACCCTCGCCTTGTAAGGGCGTTCCACGCAAAAAACCACAACAAAACACAATCAATTAAAGCAATATAAATCAATGGCTTATATTATTTTCTTTGTTTTCACTTGTTGTGGATAACTGCCATTTTTTGCTTCTTAGTGTGACGTGAGTGTGACGTGGGATATAATGAGCGCACATAAAAACGGGCTTGAAGGTGCTACCAACACCAACAAACCCTAACCACTCACTTATTCGCGTTAAGTGCTGGCTCAATCTAATTATGCCATGCACCGAACCACTAAAGGAAACGGCATGGCTAACATCCGCAAGCGCCAAACTAAAGAAGGCGAAATCTATTACAGCGTTCAAATTCGACTAAAAGGCCATGAGCCGCAAAACCAAAGCTTCAAACGATTAACCGATGCCAAGAAGTGGGCGCAACTAACCGAAGCCGCTCTTTTAGAAGGCCGTCATTTCAAAACGAGCGAATCCAAAAAACACACACTAGGCGAAGCAATAGACCGCTACACCAAAAGCGAACTGGCAAAATTCCAAGAGCGTGAACAAGTTAGGCGTAAACCTATACTGGCATGGTGGAAAACCAAAATCGGCCATTGTTTATTAAGTGACATATCAACAGCGACCATTTCAAATTGTTTGGACTACCTAAGCGAACATGGCGCAGACCAAGGCCGACCGTTAGCACCCGCAACAGTTAAGCGTTACTTATTAGCGATTAGCCACGTCATTAAAGCCTGTCAAAAATTCAAGTGGTTACACCACGACCCGCTAAAAAACGGCATTATTGAATTACCAAAAGAGCGAAGCGGCATTGTTAGATTTTTAGATGATGAGGAGCTGGCGCGATTAACTGCCGCCTGTAAGCAATCGGACAACCCACAGCTTTACCCTGCTTTTATGCTGGCGGTATCAACAGGCATGAGAAGAGCCGAAACCATGTATCTATATTGGCGAGAACCAACAATACCGCCAACAGGTACAGCGTGGGGCGTAGTTAATTTGACTGAGAAGTGCATCATTTTACACCAGACAAAAAACGGCAATCGCAGACGTGTTCCCCTTGCTGGTGAAGCACTGACCGAACTGCAAAAACTCAACAAGGTACGCAGACTAGACACGCAATTGGTATTTCCAAGCCCAACGCATCCACAACAGCCGATAGAACTTAAAAAGGCTTGGCGTACTGCCTTGAGACAATCTGAGGTGGTTAATTTTAGGTGGCACGACCTACGACACACAGCGGCCAGTTATTTGGCGCAGTCTGGCGCACCATTGCTAGATATTGCCGCGATTCTAGGTCATAGCACCTTACAAATGGTTCAGCGTTACGCGCATTTATCAGATAACCATATTACAGCAACCGTCGAGAAGATGAATCAGCGCATAGGGGGCGCGTAATGACAATAATTGATAAAACTAAGTTCGCAGAATATATGGCGGGGGTTGATTGGTTTGAAGTTATTTACTGTAGCAACCATTATATTTTTGATGAAGATGGGGTTAGGGTAGCGAATCCATTAACTAACGATGACGCGAAATCAGCTTGTCTTATAGCATCAGAAGTTGAGTCAATAAGAGAATATGAGAACTCCATCAAGCTTGATTTGCCTTGTACTCCAAATCAGCTAAAAGACTGGACGGAACGAAATGGCTTTGACGTTCTTCCTGAAAATTTTGCTGACATACATAACGACGACATATCAATAATTCAGTACGAGAGCGCCAGCATTGAAAACGATACGAATCCGCTACTAAATGAACCAAAAAAGCGTGATGGCTGGTTTGACGCCATATTTGATATGACGTTAGCGTTTCATGGCGAGCATGGAAAAATCCCAAAGGAAGCGCAAGCATGGGCAACGCTTTGGTCAAATCCACCAGCGGGTTATTTGATAACCACGGGAATAGATAAAGGCGGTGAAGTTTGTTTAATCATGGCGGACGACACCCTTAGCAAAACATCTTTTGGTAGACGCTGGAAAAAATACACCAATAACGACCAATAAGTACCAATAACGGATTTTAAACCCCGCCAGCGTTTTATCATAACGCAAAGCTTTTAAATCACCGCAAGCCACCAGCACAAACGGTGGCGAAATTTATTTATCAATAAAATTTCAAGGTGATTTATGACCGCACAACAAAGCCAAACGGCAATCGTTTATTTAACAGTTAATCAATTCTGCGAAAAGCATACGGCGTTTACCCGTGGCGGCATGAGGGCGTTAATTTTCAATGAGCATCAAAACGGCATTAACAAAGCTGGCGCTATTGTCAGACTTGGCCGGAAAGTGCTGATTGATGAAGCCAAGTTTTTAAATTGGGTAGCCAGTCAAGCTGGCAAGGCGGCGTAACATGATAAAGCCGTCATTCCCTAGACCCGATTCACTCACAGGCCGAGCGTTAGCGAGATTGATGCAAGAACACCGATTCACACACCGCGAATATCAAAGCCAAACAGCAAGTTATCGCCTAAGTTCTTACATTGAGCAATTAAGAAAACGGCACAACTGGATAATCCAAACCGACTACGAAGAAGCACCAACAAGCGACCCAACAGGCCGAAATGCAACCTATGGCCGCTATTCAATCGAGCCTGAATTATTGGCTGAATATCGCAAGCAACTGGGCGAAAGATTCGATGGTTTTATTGAGTCAGTATCAAAATTCGAGAATGGGGGGCGCTAATGGACGCACATAAAAAAGCCCCGACAAGCGGACAACTTGCCAAGGCTAAATTTTCAAAACTGCCCGTAAATTATAGCTTGTTTGCAATCCTAAGCGAGCCGCTGATTTTATTGCTATTGGGTTTAGTTGCGGGGTGCGAGCGATGATTCTATCAGACGCAATCCGCGCGGCTGGCTGGAAACCACCGCAAAACATCCCTACCGGAAAAACAACACGCTTTGCAACTGGTGACAAAGGCAACGACCGGAACGGCTGGGTTTATCCATTCTCAGACGGCACAGGCGCGGTTTTTGGATGCTGGCGCACTGGCGAGGTTCACATATGGCAACTAAAACGCGATAAGCCCTTAACAAAAGCCGAATTGACCGAGTTAAGGCGCAAAGCCGAACAAGCCAAACGACTGGCTGAAATCGAGCGAGAACAACGCCACCAACAAGCGGCAATCGAGGTTGCTCAAATTGTTAAGGATGCCAAACCAGCACCAGCAAAACACGGCTATTTAATCCGAAAACAGATACAGGGTCACAATCTACTGATTGATTCACAAAACCGCCTAATCGTAAAAATTTACGACCAAAACGGCCAACTGGTGAACATCCAGCGGATTAGCCCAGACGGAACAAAACGCTTTCACGCTGGCGCTAGAATCAAAGGCTGTTTTTCAGTTGTTGGAAATCATGCCAAGGACTCAAGCGAACCAGTGATAATTTGCGAAGGTGTAGCAACTGGCTATTCATTACACCAGCACACAGGGCATTTTGTTGTGATGGCGTTATCAGCGTCGAATCTACAGCCAGTGGCCGAAACTTGGAAGCAACTTAGGCCAATGGCTCAAATCATTTTAGCGGGTGATAACGACCTTTCAGGCGTAGGCCAACAGGCGGCACATTTAGCCGCGTTATCGGTTAACGGCTTGTTAATTGTTCCGTCAGTAGAGGGTGATTTTAACGACTGGCTGAATGAAGGCCATGCAATCGATATTCCCTCAACTTTCGCAAGTTTCGCAACTTTCGCAGTAGCAAACTCTAAAAAACTGGAGGTATTAGCCGATGCCTAACCCAACAACTGCAAAAGTCACGCCAATAAACCCAGCTCTTGAAGGTTGGGATAAACCAGAACCGCTACACGCTGAATTTGAAAAACTACCTTATCCATCTGAGGCGCTACCAGAACCTATAAAACAAGCTGTTCAAGAGGTGCAAGGCTTCATTCAAGCACCGATGGCACTAGTTGCAAATTGTGCGTTATCTAGCTTATCCGTGGCGATTCAAGGTCATATTGATATGCAACGAGCCAACGGGCTAAAAAGCCCTGTAAGCCTTTACATGATGACAATTGCCGACAGTGGTGAGCGTAAAACATCCGTCGACAATCTTTTTATCAAAGTTATTCGTGAATACGACGCAGAGCAAGCAGAATTGGCAAAACCGTTGCTTGAGGAATATAAAACCAAGCTGGATGCATGGGAAGCCCAACGCGGTGGAATTCTGCAAGCATTGAAGCAGGACGCAAGCAAACCAACACCAACCAGAGGCCGCGACTTAAACGATGACCTGATAGAACTCGACCAAAACAAGCCCATAGCGCCAAAAGTACCGCGTTTAATGGCTGGTGACGCAACACCTGAGGCGCTGGCTTATCGACTGGCTAAAGAATGGCCTATTGCTGGTTTAATTAGTTCTGAAGCTGGAACTGTCTTAGGTTCACACGGCATGAGTAAAGATTCAGCAATGCGAAACCTAGCCCAGCTTAATGTTTTGTGGGATGGCGCACAGTTAGATATTGAACGCAGAACCAGCGAATCATTCACGGTGCGAGGCGTTAGATTAACCACCGCGCTACAAATTCAAGAAGCAACACTTCGAGAGTTTTTAGGCAAAAACGGTGTATTAGCTAGAGGTTCGGGATTTTTGGCTAGGTTTTTACTGGCATGGCCTGAAACGACGCAAGGCACAAGGCTATATAGCGCACCGCCTAAAGCATGGCCGAGCTTATCCGCATTTAATCGACGAATTACCGAGATACTGAATGATAAGGTGAATATCAACGATAACGGCACACTAGAGCCTAGAACGCTGGAGTTTACACCAGAGGCGCAACAGGCTTGGATTGAGTTCTTAAACGAGATTGAACGTGAATTGTCTAGTGGTGGTGAATTACACGACATTCGGGATGTTGCCTCAAAAATAGCCGATAACGCGGCAAGATTGGCGGCCTTGTTCCATGTTTACGAATATGGCGCTGATTCAATGGTTAGTGCTGAAACATTCGATAGAGCCTCACAGATAGCCACTTGGCACTTATTAGAGGCTAAACGCTTCTATGGTGAATTAGCATTGCCTGAGGAAATGGCGAACATGGCAAGGCTGAATGATTGGCTGGTGGGTTACTGCAAACGAAACAGAACCACCAATATAAAGCGAGGCGATATTCAGCGACTAGGCCCGTTTAGAGCAAAGGAAAAACTAGATTCAGTCATTAAAGACCTTGAAGAACTAAACCGCGTTAAATCGGTGGATAGCGGCAAGCGTCGAGATATTTACATCAACCCCAAACTGTTAGAGGTGAGTTAATGGCTTTATCAGACCGATTGAAAAAAAGTAATTTTTCACAGCTTGCTACTGCGAAACTTGCGAAAGTTGCGAACGATAAACCCAAGGAATCAGAACCACAGACAAACGATAGACTGGTTAAATGTGGCAACTGTATAAACTGGCAACCGTTACACCAGCACCGTAAAGGCGGTGGATTCTGTGCTAGTGGCATTTATCCGCTGGCGCTAGTCCACTGGTCAGAAACATTGAAGAACTGCGACAAATGGAGGCGAGAAAGTGAACGATGACAGCCCTGTGATTATTGATGCCGCAAGCGGTGACATTGAAACCCTACCCCCAGCTAAAAATCAGCGTTATCGGGCAAAGCTGAACACGGTGCAAGATGTTAAGGGCTGGCGCTTGGGGCGTATCATTGATTTGATACACCTAAGATTGTGAATAGTTCGCTGGTAAAGTTGCCAGTTAGTTGTCACTTAAAGTTGCCAATGTAACTAAGCCTAACGCCAATGATGATAAGGCTTTTAATAAGATATGCGGTATCAATAGTTACCTTTATTGGGGTCGTGATTTTCTGGCTCTGAGGCTGGATGTTTGGCTGACAAATCATCCGGCTTCTGCACCCGTGTCTTGTAAATCGCTGGGGGCGTGTAAGTTCCGTGATTCTCTGGGTCTAGTGGCGGAAGCATTTGTTCTTCAAATACTGGGTAAATCTTCGCTGAACAAGTCTTGTTGATATTCATTGTTATTTTGGTCGTCTGGCGATTTCTTGAGTTCCTTGAGTGCTTTGGCCGCTTCTGGATTGCTCACTACCTCCTGTTCCGCTGTCCCGTTCATCATTGCTTCCAGTAACGACAGGCCGCCCTTGCTTTGCCAGATTTTCCGGCCTTCTTTACTGATTGTCATTTTCGCCTCTAAGTTTATTGATTACATCTTCACGACTGGCTTTTTCTACCGCGCCAAATAAATCTTCTTCGCTACAAGACAGCATCGGGTGACTTTATCGAAGTTGGTAGGAGTTTTTAGTAAATTGCTAAGACGTAAAATCGACCAATCTTAATGGCAATTTTATTATGCTTGATTTTTTTAAGTGTGACGTGAGTGTGACGCAGACATGTTTTCAGGAAACCAAAAAACCCTAACCTATTGATTTTATTGGTGGGTGCTGAGGGGTTCGAACCCCCGACCCTCGCCTTGTAAGGGCGATGCTCTCCCAGCTGAGCTAAGCACCCGATTCCAGCCGCGCATTATAAACAAACAAAACTGTCTATGCAATCAGTATGCCATCACAAGCTTAATCACGAAAATAGCTAGACTAAGCAAGTAAACTCCACAAACCCAAAGCCGAAACAATCACCAATCCACCACCAACCCAGCGTTTAAACAACAGTTCATTGCGAGTAATGGCCTGATGCGCTTTTAAGCCCATCACATGACCAATCGCGGCAATCGGCAACAACATCAACGCCTGAATAAAATGCAAATCAACCGATAGCACCACAAAGGTTGTCATTTTGATGCTAACCAAAACAAACCATAACACAAACAGCGTATCGCGCAATTGTTGTTTACTGACATGGCGCATATAAACAGCCACCATTAAAGGCGCACCAGTCAACGACGTACCAGCCACATAACCGCCTAAAATCAGCAGAAATTTATCCACCCAATCTTGACGGCTTTCAATGGTTTTATTGAACAACCACACCAAACCATAAAACAAAGTCACGCCATAGATAAACAAATTCAGCCACAGTACCGGCAAATTCACCAAGCCAAATACGCCCAAAATCGCTGGCGGGATAATATAAATTGACGACTGCCGAAGATAGCGCCAGTCCACATTATGCAAACGGGTTCGCAGGGTTAAACCGGAAAAAAACAGTAGATGGGTACTGATGATAGGCAACCATAAGCGGGGATCATTGTGAATGAACAGCATCAACGGCAAACCCAATGCCGCGCCGCCAAAACCCAGTCCTGTACGGACAAAGCCAGCCCAAATAAACAATAGGCAGATTAGTAAGATTTGATTAAGAGAAAAATCGAGTAGCATTTTTAATTAGTGATCCTAAGTTTGATCTTACAAAGCTAAAGTCAGTAAATGTCACAGTCGATTATTGCCCGCTAAAAGGCATTCTTAACATCCATTCGCTGATGCAAAATACGCGACACATAAACAGCATTTTTCTCCACTCGGTAAAAAATCAGATGTTGTCCAGCAAGATATGAACGGTATCGTTCTGAAATATCAAACCGCTGATGGCCGATCTCAGGATTTTGCAAAATTGTTTGCAATGCTTTATCAATGACAGAGCGATAAATGTATAGCTGTTTATCACCCCAAGTTTGCAAGGTATATTGAAGAATATCGGTAAAGTCATCTTCAGCTTGCGGTGAAAGAATCAGAACCCAATCAGCCTTTGATATCAGAACTGATCTCCTTAGCTATTCTTGCATTGGCGAAAGCTTTTTCAGTGATTGAATCTAAGCGATTAGCAGAATAAACAACACCCTCTCCAGCTTCGATTTGTTCCTCGCCAATTCGCAAAGCAGAACGCAACTTTTCTAGCTTTTGATCTTCTTCCCACATCCGGCGAATAGCATCACGTACAACCTCAGAAGCGTTGCTGTAAAAGCCTGTACCCACTTTGGTTTGCAGATAATGCTCAACTTCCGGTGATAGATTTATGTGCATAGGAGTCTCCGAAAAAATAGACATAACATCTACATAAAATATACACACAAAGTTTTGACTCGGCAACGGAATTACCAATATCTAAAGCAAAATCAACCCCTTGTTCTACTCAAATACCCACTCTTAATCGCCTGCGCCAATTCATGCACTGCCATCGCATAATGGGTGCTGTGGTTATAACGAGTGATGACGTAAAAATTCGGGTGGCCGAGTAAATATTGATCATGGTTATGATGTCTTAATAGCAATAACCGCAGCGGATAATCACAGCGACACGGTTCAACCGGTTCTATACCCGCTTGAGTTAAGGTTGGCAGTGGATATTGTGGCTCGATACCAGCTTCCAGATTTCCCACACCACCGTAATTACCACGAGTTGCTGAAACCACCGGTTGATTAGCTTGCCAGCCGTGTTGGGAAAAATAATTGGCAACGCTGCCGATAGCGTCTTCGGGGTTCCATAAATCACGGCGACCATCACCGTTAAAATCTACCGCCCATTTCAAAAAACTACCCGGCATAAATTGCCCCAAGCCCATTGCGCCAGCGAACGAACCGACCGGTTTTCCGGGATCAATACCTTCACTGCGGGTCATGATTAAAAAGTTTTCTAATTCGCTACGGAAAAATTCGCCACGGCGTTGATAGTCAAAGCCTAAGGTGGTTAAGGCATCAAGAACGCGATGATTGCCAACGAAGCCACCAAAAGTGGTTTCCACCGCCATAATCCCCAAAATGTATTCAGCCGGAACCCCGTATTGCTGGCTGGCGCGTTGCAACGTGGTTTGGTATTTCTGCCAGAAACTGACGCCGCTATTGATGTGTTTATCATCTAAAAACTGAGCGCGATACTTGCTCCACCCACCTTGCGCCGGTTTGCCTTTTAGATGTTGATCTGACTTGGCTAAATAATCCAGCGTCCATTGCTTACGTTTAGCGTTGGAGAATAAGCCGTTTAAATAGTCACGGTTAAAGCCGTGTTTTTGCACCATGCTGTCAATAAATTGATTCAAGGCCGGATAGTTAGCGTAATCGCCACTGACTTGATTGGCGCTGTAGCCGCCAACACTCAAAAATACTCGCGAATCTATAACCTGTGGCGTAGCTGGCGGCGGATTAAGTTTGGCTCTACTAGGATTTTGATCGGCTTTTTCCGGCTGATTCGCGCAACCGCACAATAATAAAGTGAATAGGAATAAACGGTGTTTGCTTGAAACGAATTTGAACATACAGATTGAAAGCCGACTGAGTTTGACGAAAGCAGATAGTTTAACCGAAGCTATCAGGATTAACCGCCTTGGCGAATGCGGTTGCTGGTTCAATCAAGCCTTGATCAAGCAAGCTTTTCAAACTTTGATCCAAAGTTTGCATCCCGTACTGGCGACCGGTTTGGATTGCCGAATACATTTGCGCGACTTTGCCTTCTCGAATTAAATTTCGAATCGCTGGCGTGGCAAGCATAATTTCATGGGCGGCAATTCGGCCACCGCCGACTTTTTTCAATAAGGTTTGCGAAATCACCGCTTGTAAAGATTCCGACAACATAGCCCGAATCAGGTCTTTTTCAGCCGCTGGAAATACGTCAATAATCCGATCAATGCTTTTTGCAGCTGATGAGGTATGCAGGGTGGCAAAGACTAAATGGCCGGTTTCGGCAGCGGTTAAAGCCAATCGAATCGTGTCTAAGTCACGCATTTCGCCGACCAAAATAATGTCAGGATCTTCTCGCAAAGCAGAGCGCAAGGCTTGACTAAAACTTTGTGTATCGCGATGTACTTCGCGTTGATTGATTAAGGATTTTTGACTGTGATGGACGAATTCAATGGGGTCTTCAATCGTCAAAATATGGGCTGATTGCTGGCAATTAATCTGATCAATCATTGCCGCTAAGGTAGTGGATTTTCCCGATCCGGTTGGGCCGGTCACCAAGATTAGGCCGCGCGGTTTTTCACATAGGCTTGCGAAAAATGGCGGTGCATTTAGCGACGTTAAACTTTGCACTTCTGATGGAATCACTCTAAACACCGCCGCTGCGCCGCGATTCTGATTAAACAGATTAACCCGAAACCGAGCGACATCAGCTAATGCAAAGGAAAAATCAATTTCCAGCTGTTGCTGATATTCGCGGCGTTGTTGTTCGGTGGTGATTTGTTCAATCAATGCTTGCAGGGTTTTTTGATCCAACACAGCTTGATTGATAGATTGAATCTCGCCATCAATTCGCAGCATTGGCGGCAAGCCAGCCGATAAATGTAAATCTGATGCCTGATTTTTAACTGCGAAATTTAATAATTCGGTGATGTCCATCGCTTAAATACCTCGCCAGAAGTGAAATAACACTTAGGCAAAGATAGTTAAGCAAGACGATTTTGAATAGTGAAAACTACGCTTGTTGCTGAGCGCAATTAATACAGAGATTGGTGTAGGGAATTAACGCTAATCGGTCAGGTTTAATCGCTTCACCGCACGAGGCACAAGCACCGTAAGTCCCCGCATCGATTCGGGAAATAGCTTGCTTGATTTTTTCGACCTCAACCCGCGCTGAATTGCCCAAAGCATCTAAAACCTGGTCGTTTTCGGTTTCGGTCACTTGTTCTGCGAAATCTTGTTCTATGGGGTGATCTTCGTGTTTAACTTCACTGGTAATTTTGGTTAGCCTGTCATCAAGCTCTTCCAGCATGTCAATCAGATTACTACGCACTTGTTGATATTGATTCATGTTGATCTCCGCTATTAGGCTTTAAACAAGCCTCGAAATGGCATTGAATACCAATTGCCCATTTAGGTGCAATAAAGATTTTTCGAGGCTTGTCAGCGACAACTAATCGACTAGCTCTAATCGCAATCAGCGCGTTGGCTGAGCGAAGTCGAAGTCAACTTTAATGCAAATCAGGCACTTCATTAGCCGGTTTGGTAATTTGCTGAGTTGCTTGTTGCTTCTCTTTTTCTTGTTTTAATTGTTTATTACCTTCGCCAAACATCACCGCAAAAATCATAAACAACACCATGCTAATCATGGTAATCGGCAAACGGCCTGGATTCTCGACCCAAATTAAAATCCATTTTGGTTTTATCATGCCAAGCACTAGCACTAAAACAGCCAAAAAAAGTAGGCTAAAACTATAGTAAATCATGGTATTCATCACTCGGCTCCTGTTACCTTAAAGTTGAAGAGTGTTACATTATTATCAGGTGGGCGCGGCCTTGCAAGGCAACAACACTCACACAAAGTTCAAAACCACCGCTAATTACAACAAAAAACGGACGATTCTCAATGCGTTTATTACTGGTAGAAGATGACACAATTTTAGGCGACGGCCTTAAAGCCGGCTTGAGCATGGACGGTTATGCGGTGGATTGGCTAACCGATGGTGTTCAAGCTGACGAGGCCTTGCGTTTAAATCATTACGATCTGGTTGTGTTAGACATCAATCTACCACGCATGGACGGTCTTAGCGTCCTAAAAGCCTTACGCAAGCGTAAAGATACCACGCCTGTGCTGTTGTTGACTGCCAGAGATGGTGTCACTGACCGAGTTGTTGGTTTAGATAGCGGCGCTGATGATTATGTTTCCAAACCGTTTGATTTGGCGGAAATCTGCGCTCGATTACGTGCTTTAGCTCGCCGCCATGAAGGTCGGGCGACGCCGTTGCTGGAGCATAAAGGCGTCAGTATTAATCCCGCAGCGCATCAAGTGTTTTATCAAGACCAATTGATTGATCTCGCCCAGAAAGAATTTGAAGTTTTAAATTATTTGATGAATCACATTGGTCAAGTGATCTCCCGCGCTAAGTTGGAAGAAAGTTTATATGCGTGGGGTTCGGAGGTAGAAAGTAATGCGGTTGAGGTGCATATTCACCATTTGCGTAAAAAAATTGATAGCAACTTAATCCGTACTATTCGTGGTGTTGGTTACATTATTGATCATCAATAAATGAAAATCCGTTTGCGCTTAATCCCTCGTTCGTTAAAAAAACAACTGTTGCTATTTTTGCTGTCCTCGTTATTGATAGTCTGGGGCGCGACGGCGTTTGTCAGCTATAAACTGATGCGTACCGAAACAGCCGAATTATTTAATGCAGAACTGGCGCAATCGGCGCGGGTATTACATGCCTTTGTCGAAAATATGTTGCAACAGCATTCTTTAAATAAATTATGGGGACGCAAAGCACCGGATTTGTTTGATATGCCGATTTTGGGGCATAAATACGAACGCAAAATTGCTTTTCAATTACGTTCGGTGAAAGAAGGCGTGGTGTTGCGTTCGGAAAGTGCGCCTGAATTTGCTTTATCACTCACCCGCAATGGCTATAGTGAAACCCAATTAGATGGCCAGTTGTGGCATGTGTTTAGCATCAGCAGTGAAAATGGCGAGTATGTGATTCACGTTGGTCAGCGTGATGACATTCGCCAACAAATGGTCAACAGTATCGCCAGTGAACAAGGGATTAGTTTTCTGTTCGCGTTACCGATTCTCGGCGTGATGATTTGGTTGGTTGTTAATCGCACCCTGTCACCATTAAATCAATTAAAACGCCAATTAGCCCGCCGCGAATTTGGCAATCTGCAAGCCTTGCCCGCTAAGCGTTTACCCGATGAATTATTGCCGGTAGTTAATCAAATCAATAGCCTGTTTCAACAATTGGAACAAGCGATTAACAACGAACGCAACTTCACTTCTGATGCCTCGCACGAACTGAAAACGCCGTTAGCGGGCTTATTAACCCAAATGCAAGTGGCTCAGAAAACTGATGACCCCGCGGTTCGTTCATTGGCGCTACAAAAAGCCCAACAAGCAGTGATGCGGATGACGCATATGGTGCAACAACTACTGACTTTGTCGCGGGTTCAGCACGATAGCGCCAGCATTAACAAACAAGCGTTAAATGTTAACGAGGCTCTGATTGCTGTGATTGCCGACATGGACGCAGTCGCTCACGCCAAATCGATTGATGTTGAACTGGAAGTGCCAGCCAATTTAGCGATGAATGCCAATCCTCAGTTATTGCAGATTTTGGTGCGGAATTTAGTCGATAACGCGATCAAATACTCGCCCAACGGGCGTCGAGTGTTGATAAAAGCCCAACAAATTGAACAACATATTGATATTAGCGTTGAAGACAGTGGCAACGGCGTTGCTGACAATGATTACCAGCGCCTTACCCAACGCTTTTATCGCTGCGTTGAAACCGCTGCATTGGTCGAAGGTAGTGGCTTAGGTTTATCAATAGCGCAACGAATTATCAGTTTGCACCATGCGGAAATTCAGTTTTCTAAATCTGAATTGGGTGGTTTAAACGCTTTATTGCGCTTTCCGCTCAACAATAATCCAATCAACAATGCTGATTTGCACGCCAATATGATGTAATCTCGCCCGATTTCTAACAGAGTAGCGCGTATGTCGGATTTAAAACTAAAAAGCTGGTTGAGCATTGCGGCAAGCATCGCGTTGTCAGCTTGTTCACCGAACAACGCTAATAAAGATCGGCAAATTACTATTGCCAGCCCTCTCGCTGCTGATGCCGGTGATTTTCAAGCCATTACTGGCTTCGATATTTATGTTGATCAGGGCAATCTTCATGCCGTGATTACCGCGCAAGCCGCGAATAGCAAACAAACTTTAATCGGCTATTTACACTCGGAAGATGGCGGCCAAAGCTGGTCAGCGGTGCAAAATATTGGCGCTGCTTTTAATTTGCCGGTCGAATCTAAACTCGGCAACGATATACAAATCGCCAGTTCCGGCAATCAACGTGTCGTGATTTGGCAAACCACCGGCGAAATTCCTGGCATGGGGCCGCTGGTAACGATTTACTCCAACGATGACGGCCAAACTTGGCAACGCGGCAGCAATCCGACTGGCGCTGAAATCGACCAATCTCATCACGACTTAGCCGCCGATGCTCAAGGCAACTTTCATTTGGTCTGGCTGGATGATAGAGAAGAAAATGCTTACCAAGGCTTGCGCTATGCGCGTTCTGCCGACAGCGGACAACATTGGCAATTATCACAAACCTTAGATCAATCCAGCTGTTCATGTTGCTGGAATCGCTTATTAGTGAATGACCAAGGCCAAGTCAATGTGTTGTATCGCGACATGGAATTTCGCGACATGGCTTTGGCGCAATCCACCAATAACGGCGAAACTTGGCAACGACTCAGTACCGTGGGTGAATTTAACTGGAAGTTTGAAGGTTGCCCTCATAATGGCGGCGGGATTAGCCAAGCCAAAGATGGCGAAATCCATAGCGTGATTTGGACAGGCGCAGAAAACCAAGCTGGCATGTATCATTTACAATCTGCCGATAACGGTAAAAGCTGGAGCCAACCACAAGCGGTTGCCGCCGGTAGCGGTGCGTTTCATGGCGATATTGCTGCCTTAGACTCGCAGCGAGTGGCAATGATTTGGGATGCTATGGGGCCAGAAGGTTCGACCGTGATGCTGGCCGATTCGATGGATAACGGCAAGCTATGGTCTACACCTTTATTATTATCAACCGTCGGCATTTCGGCTTCGTATCCAAGAATCGTTGCCACTAAAAACGGTTGGTTGGCGCTGTGGACTGAGCAGCAAGCGGATAAAACTAAACACTGGCTATCAGCCGTGATTCAATGATTTTCTGAGACAAGAGGTTGTCATGAACAAACTGAGCATAACAAAAATAATAAAACCGGCTGTGATATTGACCGCACTGCTAAGCCCATTACCGGCTTTTGCCCATGCGATTTTAGTGAAATCGCAACCCGCAAAAGACGAAACCATCAGCCAATCACCTAAACAAGTCGATTTATGGTTTAACGATGCGGTACGTAGCGAATACAAAGCGGTGGCGGTGATCGATAGCGCTGGCAAACGGGTTGATAATCACGATGTTGCTCAAGGCCTTACCGATGGCTCACATATTTACGCCACGGTTCCCAATTTAGCCCCAGGCACTTACACCATCCGCTATCGCGTAGTTTCCGAAGATACCCATATCGTTACTGGTAAATTTGAATTTACGATAAAACCTTAATAATTAGCTAAATCGCAAGATGCCTATGTAATTGTCATGCCTTAGTTAAGCCGTTCGTGCTGAGCTTGTCGAAGCATGAACGGCTTAACGGGATAAGCGGTAGATTTTCCATTCATCCTTCGACAAGCTCAGGACGAACGGAAAATCTGCCACTCCATTTGTAGGATCAACGCTGCGTTTTACCCTCCTTTGTCATTTGTTTTTTGAGTTTTAAACACCATGAAAAAACCGCACTTAAATCATTTCCGCATTGTTGCAATGCTGTTGGTCGTTTTCTCGTTGCTTGGCTGCGATAAATTAGGCATTAACTTCAACAAAAATACCTCCAGCCCAGTTGGCAACCGCCCTGAATTGGATTGCATCATTGCTAATGATTTTTACGCTGTGCATTTCAGTGCCTACATTCAGCCCGGCAAAGACGATGTTAGCAAAGATGCCAAAGCCGCATTTGTGCCTTACTGCCAACAAATTCCGCGTCCGGGCAAAATGTTTTTCACTGCTGATTTAATTGATCGCGACATCCGCACTACCCCAATTGGCATTCGCATCGTTGAAGTCGAAAAAACCGGTCAAAAAGCCCCAGACGACATTCGCGAAATCCGTACTGTCGCTGAAATTCCAAGCAAACTGTATCCACGCGGTGCGGTAGAAGCACAAGCTGAAATTGATAAAAACGGCGATTACGTTTTGTATTTGATGATTGGCGAAGCAATGGAAGATGACGATAAATTCCGCGTGCCGCTGGAAGTAGGTGTTGATCCTAATGCCTTAACCATCAAAGAAATCGCCATGATTGCTGGCGGCATCGTGCTATTAATCGGCCTGATTTTCTTGGCTTATTTCCTAACCATTAAACGCAAAGCCGCTTAAACACCATGACTAATTTGAAATTTTCTGGCTTCGCGCAATGCTTGATTGCGGCTTTATTCTTGCTGCAATCAAGTGCTGCTTCTGCACATGCTCCCGGTTTAAGCTCGATTGATGTAGTGCTAAACGCCGAGCAAATGGATGTAAAAATCACGTTTGCTTTGCAAGATATTGAAGCTTTTGCGCCGATGGACAGCGATTTAGATGCTGAAGTTAGCGATGCCGAACGCGAGGCAGCAAAACCGAATATCGCGCAATTATTAGCTAAGCAATTGCGGGTCAATAACCACGATCAAGATTTGCAGCCTTTAGACGCCGGACAAGTTAGTTTTGACGAGCAAAATAACGCTCATGTTGAATTTCATTATGCGGTTCAGACACAGCAAGCGATTTTGATCCAATCGAAATTCTTAGCTTTGTTGCCAGAAGGACATCAGCAATATTTGACCGCTAAAGATACCAATGGCGTAACGATTAACGAAAAAATGCTAGGCAAAACTGACGATCAAATTAGTCTTAGCTTAGATGCCGAAAGCCATAGCGCTTTAACCACCGTGGCAGATTTTTTCAAACTCGGTATTGAGCACATCCTGACTGGCTACGATCATTTGTTGTTTTTGTTTGCGCTGTTAGCCGTCACTCATAGCTTTTGGCCAGCGATTAAAATCATCACCTTCTTCACCGTTGCCCACTCGATTACCTTGGCATTCGCTGGTTTGAACATTTTGGAATTGCCCAGCAGTTTTGTCGAACCGTTTATCGCCGCCACCATTATTTATGTCGGTGTTGAAAACATTATTCGCGGCGAACATCCTAAAGGTCGGCATTGGCTGACTTTTGCCTTTGGTTTAATTCACGGTTTTGGTTTTGCCAGTGTTTTGCGAGAAATGGAAATTTCCTCTGGCGATACGGGTATTTTGGTGCCGCTGTTGTCGTTTAACTTGGGGATTGAAAGCGGACAAATTGCTGTAGCGGCTATCGTGTTACCGATGATTTGGTGGCTGAATAATAAACCGCAATTTGCTAAGACTTTCTTAAAAGTTTGCTCGTTGCTGGTGAGTTTGATGGGCGCTTATTGGTTGATTGAAAGAACAGTGCTTTAAACTAGAAGACATAGTTTTATTCCGCGAGGTGTTTTCGCAACTGTTGAAAACACCTATGGCCTTTAATGGCCATTAGCGGATACTTAGCTACTAATTCACTACGCAGACTTGACGACAAGATTACCTATTTAGATAACCGACTTTGTAGAAGCTCTAAACCATTAGCGAAGATGATGTCTAAAAACTCATGTTGTCTACGATACTTCGCTCGACGTTTTCTTGGCGTATCCTCTTTAAGTTTTCGTTGGATAACCAACGGGATTTCATAATCACCTTGTGGATTAACCACGCCACCAACATCCAGCCAATAATCATCATAACTAAAATGTTTATTGAGCTTACTCTTAGATATTTGCTGATTATCCGCAACACACAAAACAGTTTCGGCCTTAATAGCATTAGCAAAAGCTAAACAACCTTCCAAAACGATTCGAGAAGGACTTAATCCACTCATCAATTTAGACGCTTCAGCTACACGTTCACGACGATTTTCACCTTGAGCGCCTTGTAGCCCAGCGATATAAACATCTATCTGGTTATCTTGTTTAGGTAATAGACTAAATCGAATTTTTGCTAACGGCTTTTGCCCATTAAGTCGCCAAATAATAGCCAACTCGCCTTCTTTGCTTTCATTGCCGCCAAACTTCAACACCAACTCAAAAATCTCATCGGGACTAATCTCGACACGAGAAATGACAGCCCCCTGATTAAGCAAGACCTGTCGCAAAAAACTAGCCTCAAATAACTTTTCTAATACCGTGTAATGCTCGATTAGTAATTTAAGTCTTTGCTTAATCGGAATATCTAAACGTAACTGGTGTCGATGAGGCTTTTCAGCTAATTGTTTTTTCTGTTGGACTAATTCAGATAACAAATTTGAATTAGCTATAAAGCAATACCATTGATAACTAATTTTCGGAAAAAACAAACTACGAAAAAAAACCTTGTTTGATTTTTTAGTTTCAACTGGATGGCAAAATTTAGCTATTTGATAAGCAAGCTTTACATAAGCCTGAACTGAACTGAACTGAACTGAACTGAACTGAACTGAACTGAACTGAACTGAAACAGTGTAATGGCTGCATCACCTCTATTACAGAATGGATTGATTCTCTCTTCAAATAAGACATGTTTCATTTAATACTTTAAGCAAAGCTGAAAAATCGTGCATTTTAACCTTATTGACTCTCAAATTGCATACCATGCAACTTTGCATATGCGCCCCCCAAAGCCAACAACTCGCTATGCGAACCCTGTTCAATAATCTGGCCTTTATCCATCACCAAAATCACATCCGCATTTTCAATCGTTGATAAGCGATGCGCGACAACCAAAGTAGTTCGGCCTTGCATCAATCGAGTTAAAGCCGCTTGAATATAACGCTCTGATTCGGTATCCAGCGCCGATGTTGCTTCATCCAAAATCAAAATTGGCGAATCTTTTAACAACGCCCGTGCCAAAGCCAAACGCTGGCGTTGACCACCAGATAATTTGACACCGTTTTCACCTATTTCAGTATCCAAGCCTTGCGGCATATTGCTAATGAAATTCATCGCATAAGCATCTTCAGCGACTTGCTGAATTTTTTCACGATCAGCACCTTCTAAAATGCCATAAGCAATATTTTCAGCCACTGTGGCATTAAACAAGGTCACATGCTGGGTTACCAAAGCCATTTGTTTTCTTAATGAAGCCAAGCGATAACTTTTGATATTGACGCCATCAATTAAAATCTCACCGTCAGCGTAATCGTAAAAACGCGGCAATAAATTAATTAAGGTACTTTTGCCTCCGCCTGAAGCACCTACTAAAGCCACTGTTTGTCCGGGCTCGATAGTTAAATTTATTGTTCGCAATGCTGGGGTTTCAGCGCCAGGATAGGTGAAACTTAAATTTTTAAACTCAATCCTGCCTTGACTACGTTCAACCTCATACTCACCGGTATCAATTTCGACCGGTTCATCTAAGACTTCAAATAAAGATTCGGCTGCGGCTAAGCCGCGTAGAATTTCAGAATTGGCATCGCTTAATTGTCGAATCGGTTTTGGCAACAAAAAAGCAGCGGTAAAAAAGCCAACGAATTCGCCGGCTGTGGACGATTGCATAATCATCAAAGCCAGATACATCATGCCTGCTAAGGCAAACGAAATAATGACTTGCATCACTGGATTATTAATCGATACCGTCATGATTAATTTGCGATATTGCTTGCGGTTTTCCAAGCTGCAATCTCTAAAGCGGCGGCGCTCATAAGCCTCACCACCAAAGCCTTTCACAATTCGATTTCCACTGACCATTTCCGAAGTAATATGGGTTAAATCACCGACTGTATCTTGCATGTTACGGCTTAAACGTTTTAATCGGCCGCCAACATATTTCACCATCACAGCGACAATCGGCGTGATGGCTAAAAACACCAACGATAATTGCCAGTTGGTGTGAACCAAATAGGCTAACAAACCAATCGCGGTAAAGCCTTCTCTCACCACAGAGCGTACGGAATCAGTGGTTGCTCTGG
>Ga0208223_1000132_pt1 | contig 19121 bp, 24 predicted proteins | sample LakMenE07Oct09ns_FD_150678 | JGI IMG/M metagenome (GOLD analysis project Ga0208223, IMG submission 150678) | Freshwater microbial communities from Lake Mendota, WI - 07OCT2009 deep hole epilimnion ns (SPAdes) | ecosystem: Environmental > Aquatic > Freshwater > Lake > Epilimnion/Euphotic zone ...
TCTTACAAATCTTATCGTGGCATGGGCTCGTTGGGCGCGATGTCACAACAACAAGGCTCTAGCGACCGTTACTTCCAAGAAGAAACTGATTTGGTTGAAAAACTGGTGCCAGAAGGCATTGAAGGTCGCGTCCCTTATAAAGGCAGTGTTTTAGCGATTATTCATCAGTTATTAGGCGGCATCCGTTCTAGCATGGGCTACACCGGCAATCCAACGATTGACGAGTTACATGACAAATCACAATTTGTCAGAGTAACCAGTGCTGGTATGCGGGAAAGTCATGTCCACGATGTGACGATTACCAAAGAAGCACCGAATTACCACATGAATTAATAGCAAGTTATTGCTTTTTCTGGACCCAATATATGCAAGCTCAAACTGCGGAACCATCTATCGCTACCTCACCTTGCCATCTTTGTGGCGGTGAGCATGTTTCAGTATTATCAAACCGCAGTAGAGATGGCGGCGAATTAAGAACAGTAATTTGTAATGACTGTGGCTTAGTGTGGAGCGACCCGTTTCCACACAATGCCCGAAAGTTTTATGAAGAAGACTATCGCTTAAATTACAAAAAGACTTACGAACCCAAAGCCAAGCATGTTTTACGCGCTGGCAATGTGGCCTTAACCCGACATGAAAAAATCAAGCATCTATTGGCTAACCCCCAAACCATGCTAGATGTCGGCACAGGCGGCGGTGAATTTGCTTATTTGTTGAAATCCTTAGACCACAATATTCAAGGCATTGAACCAAACAAAGGTTACGGCGAATATTCTGCCGCGGAATATGGTTTACAACTGCAGCACGGCTTTATTCAAGACGGTGAATTCGAGCCAGAAAGCTTTGACTTGATTACCATTTGGCACGTATTGGAACATACCGAAGACCCATTTTTCGTGGTCAACAAACTGCGTAGCTTGCTGAAAGCTGACGGCATTTTGGTGGTTGAAGTGCCTAATATGGAAGCCACCTGCCAATCGCCAATTAGCACCTTCCACGAAGCGCATTTATACAATTTCAATCTAGCTACTTTGCGTAAATTAGGCGAAAAAGCCGGCTTGATCGAAGAACGGCATTTATTCTCTGAAGACGGTGGCAATGTCACGCTGTTTTTCAAAAAAGCCGCCAATCTGCCTGAAGCTCAAGCTAATTGGACAATTGCTGGCAATGCTGAACGAATTAGCAGCATTTACAAAGCCCATACCAATTTAAAACATTACACAGGGTTAGCACCGTATCGACGGTTTGTGCGACGTATGACTCGCTCACTGTATGAAAAAAATGCCGTTAAAGGTTTTACTAATAGTAAAAGCCTGCTCGACGGACTTTATAAAGATTTACTCTAGGCTCTCAAACATAAGGCTTGCCGCGTGACTCAATTATCATCAACCAATATCCATTCCGACAAAATCCTTATCCTCGATTTCGGCTCGCAATACACCCAGTTGATTGCTCGCCGGATTCGCGAAATTGGCGTTTATTGCGAAATTTACGCTTGCGATTGCAGCGCTGAGGAAATCCAAAACTTCGCCCCTAAAGGTGTGATTTTGTCCGGCGGCCCTGAAACAGTCACCAGCAGCGACACCCCAAGAGCACCGCAAATTGTCTTTGAACTCGGCATTCCAGTGTTAGGCATTTGCTACGGTATGCAAACCATGGCCGAACAATTAGGCGGCAAAGTCGAATCCTCGGATCATCGCGAATTCGGCTACGCGCAAATTCGCGCTCGCGGCCATTCTAAGTTGTTATTAAACATCGAAGATCACACATCTCCAGAAGGCTTTGGTTTATTAGACGTTTGGATGAGCCACGGCGACCGCGTGGTTGAATTACCGACTGGTTTTAAATTGATTGCCAGCTCAGACGGCGCGCCGATTGCCGGTATCGCCGATGAAGATAAAAACTTCTACGCCCTGCAATTCCATCCAGAAGTCACCCATACCAAACAAGGTGGGCGGATTTTAAGCCGTTTTGTCTTGGAAATTTGTGACTGCCAAGCCTTATGGAACGCTAGCAACATCATCGAAGACAGCATCCAATCAGTGCGCGAAAAAGTCGGCACTGATCAAGTAATTTTGGGCTTATCAGGCGGGGTTGATTCGTCTGTCGTTGCCGCCTTGTTGCATAAAGCGATTGGCAAACAACTGACTTGCGTATTCGTTGACACCGGCTTGCTACGTTTAAACGAAGGTGATCAAGTGATGGCGATGTTTGCGCAACACATGGGCATTAAAGTGATTCGCGTTGATGCTGAACAGCGTTATTTAGCCGCTTTAGCTGGCATTAACGATCCAGAGCAAAAACGTAAAATTATCGGCGGCTTGTTTATTGATATTTTTGACGAAGAAGCCGGCAAATTGACTGACGCCAAATGGTTAGCACAAGGCACCATTTACCCTGATGTCATCGAATCTGCTGGCGCGAAAAGTGGCAAAGCGCATTTGATTAAATCGCATCACAATGTCGGCGGCTTGCCAGAAAACATGACCTTGAAATTGGTCGAGCCATTACGCGAATTGTTTAAAGACGAAGTGCGTAAATTAGGTTTAGAACTCGGTCTACCCGCCGACATGATTTACCGTCATCCATTCCCAGGCCCAGGTTTAGGGGTGCGAATTTTGGGCGAAGTCAAAAAGCAATATGCGGATTTATTACGCCAAGCCGATGCGATTTTCATCGAAGAACTGTATCGCCACGATCTGTACGACAAAGTCAGCCAAGCCTTCGCGGTATTTTTACCGGTTAAATCGGTTGGCGTAATGGGTGATGGCCGCAAATACGATTACGTGATCGCAATTCGCGCCGTTGAAACCATCGATTTCATGACCGCTCGTTGGGCGCACTTGCCTTATGAATTTTTGGATTTGATTTCACGGCGGATTATCAACGAAGTGGCTGGCATTTCTCGAGTTACCTACGATATTTCCGGTAAGCCACCGGCTACCATTGAGTGGGAATAATCTAAGCGTTGATAGTTTGTAGACCATGAAAAAAGCGGTTTTTAAAGCCGCTTTTTTATTGGATGATTAACCAGTTAAAACTAACCCGTGCCTCGCCTTTCCCTGTTTGAACAAACTTTAACCGGAACGGACCATGACTGAAGATATTCGCTGGCAGCAGTGTTTTCATAACTACACCAATGCCTTGGAATATCTGACTGAAGCCCTCGAATTGGAACAGCAACGCCCGCTGAGCAAACTGGAAAAGCAAGGCCTTATCCAAGGCTTTGATTTCACTCACGAACTTGGCTGGAATGTGCTGAAAGACTATTTGGAAAGCAAGGGCTACACAGGCTTAATTGGTTCTCGCGATGCCACTCGCACAGCATTTAAAAATGAATTGATTGCCGATGGTGATGCGTGTATGGATATGATCAAAGCCCGAAACCAAAGCTCGCACACTTACAACCTAGATGTGGCCGAGAGCATTGCGCAAGACATTTTGCAGCGTTTTTATCCAGCCTTTGTGGCGCTGGTTACCACTTTCAGCCAACTGAAAAATAGCCCGCCATGAACGCCGATATGGAATTTGGCCTTAGCCACACCACGCTGCAAAAAATCCGTCATACATTGGCACGACATCCCCACGTTGAACGCGCGGTGATTTATGGTTCACGCGCCAAAGGTAACTACAAACCAGGCTCGGATATTGACATTACTTTGTATGCAGCCCAAGGCTTAAACATTGATTATCGGGAATTAGCCGATCTCTTGGACGAAATAGACGATCTGCTTTTGCCATACAGCGTCGATTTATCTGTTTTCACACAAATCAACAATCCCGAACTGTGTGAGCACATCGAGAGGGTGGGCAAAGTAATGTATGTGCGAGGGGATATGGGAATGCAAGAATGAAAAAGGGAATCCAGCCACCGAAGCCCAAACATATATTCCTGATTTCGCAGGAATGACGAGTTAGAAATCAATGAGCACAAGTTAATTGATGAGGACAACCAAGCAGGACGATGAACAGACGCTTGATGATATGTCGATGCCATCGACAGCCCCTTAACATGTGTCGAAAAGTAGCATAAATTTCGACACAACTGATTGACGTGTCGATGCTATCGACATATCATCAAGACATGTCGAAAATACAGGAAAATTTAAACATGAGAGCGGAAAACTGGAATCCTGAGCAACCATTTTTAGAATTGCCTGCTTTGCCACCTTGTGTGGATTTTGAGTCTAAAGCGATATTGAAACAGTGTATTAAGTCGCGGGCGGCGATTGCTGAGTTGAAACAAGCAGCTGAGTTAATTCCTAATCAGTCGGTACTGATTAACACCTTGCCTTTACTTGAGGCGGGTGCGAGTTCTGAGATTGAAAACATTGTAACTACCACCGACAAGCTATTTAAGCATGTCAACAATGAGGCTCATGCTGACCCTGCAACCAAAGAGGCTTTGCGTTATAGCAGAGCGTTGTTTGAGGGGTTTAAGGCTTTAAGCGCAAGGCCACTGAATACAAGAACTGCAGAAGAAATTTGTACACAAATTAAAGGCGTGCAGATGGATGTTCGGAAGATTTCTGGTACTGCTTTGGGCAATCAAGCAAGCGGCGAGGTGATTTATACACCGCCTGTCGGTGAGGATGTATTGCGGTCGATGTTGGCGAATTGGGAGCGTTTTTTACACAATGAAACCGAGATTGATCCTTTAATCAGAATGGCGATTGGCCATTATCAATTTGAAGCGATTCACCCTTTCACGGATGGCAACGGCAGAACAGGGCGCGTGCTTAATAGCTTATTTTTGATTCAAGAAGGTTTGTTGTCATTGCCTATCTTGTATTTAAGTCGGTTTATTATTGAAAATAAAACAGATTATTATCATTTATTGCTTGGTGTAACCCGTGATTACGATTGGGAAGCATGGATTTTGTTTTTACTAAAAGGTGTTGAGGAAACGGCGATTTGGACAACGGCTAAAATTGCCGCAATCCGCAGTTTGTCTGAACATACAACTGAGTATGTGAAGGCGAAATCACCTAAAGTGTATAGCTATGAGTTGGTGAGTTTGATTTTTGAATTGCCTTATTGCCGGATTAGCAGTGTGACCGAGGCTAATATTGCTAAACGTCAAACCGCATCGGAATATTTAAAGAAACTGGTTGAAATCGGAGTTTTGTTAGAAATGCCGGTCGAAAAAGAAAAGATTTTTGTGCATCCAAAGCTGATGAGCTTGTTAAGTCAAGATAGTAATAATTTTTCCAAGTATCAATGAGATTGCTAATGAACCAAGTTGAATATATTACGATTAGAAACAATAACTAGCTTATGTCCCCCCAACAATTCCAACACCAGATTTTCGCGTGGTTTGACCAACACGGTCGCAAAGACTTACCTTGGCAGCAAGACATCAACCCTTATCGGGTTTGGTTGTCCGAAGTGATGCTGCAACAAACCCAAGTTGTGAGCGTTATCGCTTATTTCAATCGCTTTATTAGCCGTTTTCCAACTGTACAAAGCTTGGCTGCTGCTGATGTTGACGAGGTTTTGCAGCATTGGTCGGGGCTGGGTTATTACGCTAGGGCTAGAAATTTACATAAAACCGCGCAAATCATCGCTGCTAATGGCGGTCAGTTTCCGCAAACGGTTGAGGGGTTGAGTGATTTGCCGGGGATTGGACGTTCAACTGCTGGGGCGATTTTGAGTATTGCTTGTGGTCAAAGCCAGCCGATTTTAGATGGCAATGTGAAACGGGTGTTGGCTCGATTTCAAGCCGTGATGGGGTGGCCGGGGGAAACTAAAGTAGCGGCTCAGCTTTGGGAGATTAGTCAGCGTTATACGCCGCAACACAGAACTGGCGATTACACCCAAGCAATGATGGATTTAGGCGCGACACTCTGTACGCGCAGCAAGCCTAAGTGCGAAATTTGTCCGGTGGCTGATGGCTGTTTAGCGAGACAACAAGGCTTGGTTGGGCAATTGCCTCAATCTAAACCGAAAAAGTCTTTACCGACTAAAGCGATTTATTTTTTGATGTTAGTCGATGAACAAAATCAGGTGTTGCTGGAAAAACGACCGCCAACTGGGATTTGGGGCGGGCTGTGGAGTTTGCCTGAATTTGCTGATTTACCGGCTTTAGATGCTTGGTCGGCTCAATATGGCTATCGAATTAGTCATCAACAAATTTTGCCAGCTGAGCGACACAGTTTTTCGCATTATCACCTTAGCTATACGCCGATTCTGGCAAAACTGGAAAACCCTATAAACAATGTGATGGAAGCCGGTTCCGCGCTTTGGTATAAAGCCAGCGACATTGATTTATTAGGTTTGCCGACGCCGATTAAGCGTTTGCTGAGAATATTACCCAGAGGATAATTATGACGAGAATGGTTAAATGCCTAAAATTAGGCGTAGAAGCAGAAGGTTTGGATACAGCGCCGTTTCCTGGCGTTAATGGTCAACGGATTTTTGATCACATTTCTAAACAAGCTTGGAAAGATTGGTTAGCGATGCAGACCATGATTATTAACGAACGCAGATTGGCAAGTTTTGATCCGGCTTCCAAAAAGATTTTGGAAGAGGAAAGAGAGAAGTTTTTATTTGCGGGTGGTTTTGAAATGCCCGAAGGCTATGTACCGAAGTAACTTCTAAAGATTTGATCGGACAAGGTTGGACATACTCGGTTAGCGAGTATGTCCATTTTTTTGCCTGTTACTTTTTAGCCCAAGCTAAGATTTTTTCGCGTTTGCTATAAACAAAGTACGCCATCAAACCTAGCACTAAACCATAAATCAACTGACCTAAGATTGAATCTTCTTCACCTGCATTAGCAGCTGCTTCCGCATCTTTAGGCGATGTTGGATTTTTGGGTGGCACCACGACAAAAGCTTTGTCTTTGGTGGCTTTGATTTCTGGTAAACCTAAGCTTTTCCAAGCGTCGTAATCTTGCCAGATTGGGTATTTGCCTTGCCAGAACTCTTTGGTGAAATAAGGCGCTAGGCTGGCACCGTGTAATTGCGGAATCCCACGCTCATCGGCAAAGCCTTTATAAACCACTAAGCTGATGTCGCCACCTTCGCCAATGCCATTAGTGGTAAACGATTTTTCAACGTGATCATGGAACATCCACACGCCTTGACCAAAGCTGTTTAAGCCATCATCAACACCGCTTAATTCCAAATCTAAACGCTGCGCTGGCACCATGGCATGAACGTCACGTTTGATGTAGGTTGAAGGGCCGTTATCCACGCCATCATAGTGCGTCACCATCGGTTTATGACCGTGGATATGTAGCGCAAATGAATCGGTATGGCCGTTCAGAACCCTTAGTTTCACCTTTTTGTTTTCTTCCATCAGAATCAATGATTCGCGGATGGTATAAGGAAAAGAGCGACCATTCAGCATGAAGTAGTCATCTTGAGCATCGGTAATGTCGTACTCTTGATTCATCCGCTTAGCGACTAAGCGAGGATCGTTAGCTGAACGAACTAATTCGTGTAGTTCTTTATCTGCTGATTGATAGTGCAAATCATATTCCGCGCTGTATTTTTCTTTTACCGCGACAGAAGGATGACGCACTTGGCCTGCACCGACGTTAAAGGTTTGCACCCAGTTGTTAGGGCGATTTTCTTCAACTACAAAAATGCCTTGTAAGCCCATTGGAATATGAGTGTGTGGCTGAACGTGGCAGTGATAGTACATAGTGCCAGGTTGGCGCGGCTTAATCACATAAGTTTTGCTGCTGCCAGGCATGACATCCATTTGACCGGTTTGACCCACACCGTCATTACCTTCACCGCTATGATCCATATAAGGATGATCAATGCCATGCAAATGGATTGAATGTGGCAAGTAATGGTTGTTTTCCAACACGATCCAAATAATATCGCCTTGCTCAACACGAATCACCGGTGAGGGTGCGCGAAGCAAAGGATTAGCAATTGGCTCGTATAAGCTTAAAGTCGACATATCGCGAGTTTTTGGGGCATAAACCCAAAAAGTCGGCTGAATACCGGGTGCAATGTCGAAAGTGGTAGTCGGTTCGCGCATATCTGGCGAATGACCATTTAATTCAGCGATTTCCAGCTTGATGATGTAGTGATCAGGATCACCGTCACCGTCCATATCATTGGTTGCGGTAATCGCATCGGCTGCTAACTGGGTTTCCATTAATGTAGCCATGGAAACGTTGTTAGTCCCTTTAACAAAAGCCGCAATGTCGGCTGGGTTATCAGGATTACACAAGCGCGACTCATCAATTGTCACGCCATCCACTACTTGAGCATCCCGCCACTTAGGGTCTGTAAACTCCGAACAGACTTCCTCTGCCGCACCCAGTTTGACTGCAGTGCTCTCCGGCAATTTGTTAGCTGCGGCCAAAACCATTGGCGACATAGGCAGCAACAAAGCGCCACACAGAAGGGGAAGAATTTTTTTATGCATATCAAGCCTCATAAAAATACACAAAGCGTTATTGGATGGCGAAATTGCAAGTATCCAATACCTAAAAAAAGCCTCCTACTGTAACCAGAACCCATAGGTAAAGTACAGAAATTATTTGCGTAAAGCCTTAGAAATACGACAGTTGATCAATTGGTTCGGTAACAATCGTTGGCTTTATAGGGAGACTGTTATAATTTGCCGCTAATATTTCAATTAGCAATAAATTTCTTAAATTTCTCATCCACCTACCTGACGATATGCAATCTATCCGATTACTGCTTTGTTTGTTTTTTATAGTCTTGGCGCATGGCGCTTACGATTGGTACAGCAATCAGCCCCAAGATGCTGGTATTGATGTGCCATCCGGCAAGCTGATGAGTTTGTCATTTGCGCCGTTTCGCGAAGGTTTTAGTCCGTTAGAAAAGAAATATCCTTTACCTGAGCATGTTGATGAAGATTTACGCTTACTGGCAGATAAAACCGAAACCATCCGTACCTACTCAAGTCTTGGCGGCATGGAACCTACACCTGAGTTGTCACGCAAATACGGTCTAAAAATGCTCCAAGGCGCTTGGATTGGTGGACTCGCAAAAGATAACAAAAAAGAAATCGACGCCTTAATTCAATCAGCCAATGCCAATCCTGATGTGGTGAAGCGGGTTATCGTCGGTAACGAAGTGTTGTTACGCGGCGAATTAGATGTTGATCACTTAATCGAATACATCCGCGAAGTTAAAAAAGCGGTTAAACAGCCGGTTTCTTATGCTGACGTTTGGTCGATGTATATGAAACATCCCAAGCTATTTGCCGAAGTGGACTTTATTACCATCCATATTTTGCCTTATTGGGAAGATGAGCCGATTGCGGTTGAAAACGCGCCGGAACATTTAGAAAAAATCGTCAAACAAGTTGAAGACGAAGCCCGTGGCGTTGCACCGGGCAAACAGATTTTGATTGGCGAATCTGGCTGGCCTAGTGCAGGACGTCAACGAGGTATGGCTGAACCGAGCGTGGTCAATGAAGCCAAATTTATTCGCGGCATGATCCAAGTCGCTAACCATCACGGTTTTGACTACAACATCGTCGAAGCCTTTAACCAACCGTGGAAAAGCAACTTAGAAGGCGTGGTTGGTGCGAATTGGGGCTTGATTTCCGCCGACCGCAAACCGGTATTTCCGTTAACAGGCAAAGTGTATGAAAACGCTAGTTGGTTGCTAGATTATGCAGCCGCAACATTATTATGGTTGATGTTAATCACTGGCTTTTTCGGCAAATTGAAAGACTTATCATTTGCTCGCCAATTAGTATTTTTAGGTTTAAGCCAATTATTGGCGGTTAATTTGGTGACTTTGGCGGAATTTGAATGGTACACCAGTTACAGCTTACCGCAGCGCGCTTATACCGTGTTCATGGTTTTAATCAATGGTTCTTTAATTCAGCTATTAAATCAGCGTTTCTTCGATGGTTTAGCGAAACAAAATACCCAATTAGTGGTCGCAGATGGGATCAGAAAACTGTATGTATTCTTTATCGCATTAGCTTTGTATAAAACCTTTGGTCTAGCGTTTAACGGTCGTTATTTAAGCTTCCCAACCGAGCAATTTGCGATTCCAGCTTTGGGTTTAATTGGATTAATGATTTGCCAAGCTTTAAGCCAACAAGGTTTTAGCTTGACGTTTAGTCAGCTGAGTGGCGGCAGTGCACAAGGTAAATCGGATCGATTAATGGCTTATGCCTTAATTTTTGGCTTTTTTGGCTTAATTTTTGGCGAAACCTATGCATTTTTGGTTGGCCGCGATTTTATTTTGGCGCATCCGACTTTTTCAGAAGGTTTGCCATTCGCTTTAGGCTATACCTTTAATAATCACCAATTAGTGCTTTGGTTGGTTTGGTTAGTAATTTTGGCTTTGCCATTTTGGTCGCATAAATTAGCTAAGGCCTAATTTATACATTTGCCCTGTGGCAGCTTGTTCAACAACAAGCTGCCCAATTTTGATAAATACGGTTTTGTGCTGACAAGTTTTAATTTTGCTGAAACAGCTATTTCCAAGAGAAAACAAATCCGCTAACCTGTTTACTGAACTCAATTTCTTATTTAATTGATTGGAGATTATTATGAAAAAACTTAACTTTACATCGGCAATTGCCTTGAGTTTGTTATTAACCGGTTGCGCTTCACAAACTGGCTGGACTCCGACTGTGGATCCATACAATGATCGCAATGCCAACCGTATTAATTTAGACATGCAAGAGTGCGAACAGTTAGCCGCGCACGCATCAGGCGGAACTGCTAAAGAAACTGCTATTGGTGCAGGTGTTGGTGGTTTAATTGGCGCAGCGGGTGGTGCGGCTCTTGGTGCTATCGTCGGCAATCCTGGCACAGGTGCCGCAATTGGTGCAGCGGCTGGCGGTATTGGTGGCGGTGCATCGAAAGGTATCGGCTCGGATGAACAATACAAACGCGCTTACAGTAGCTGTATGAGACAGCGCGGTCATAACGTCATTAATTAAATTACCTTTGTCACAGTCTTTAAATTCAAAAGACTGTGGCACTTCACCCGTCCCCAAAAATCATGCACGAACTGTCATTGTGCGAGAGTGTCTTGCAAGTCATCGAGCAACAAGCTCAAGTTGGAAACTACCAAATCGTCACCGCTGTTTATTTAGAAATCGGCGCTTTGTCTGGCGTTGACCCAGAAGCAATGCGTTTTTGTTTTGATAGTGTGGTACAAGGCTCTTTAGCTGCAAATGCACGACTTGAGATTATCGAAATTGCTGGCCAAGCTTGGTGTTCATCTTGCAACACAAATGTGCTGGTTGAACAACGCTATGAGAGTTGCCCGAACTGCGGCAGTTATCCATTACAAATCAACGACGGCGATCAAATGCGAATTAAACAATTAGAGGTAGCGTAATGTGTGGGGTTTGCGGTTGTGGCGATCAGCATCAACATAGTCCAAAACACAGCCATATTCTCGGTTTAAGTCCGACGCGGATGGTGAAAATCGAGCAGGACATTTTGGCTAAAAATAATCACTATGCTGCCGAAAATCGCCGCTATTTCGCTGAACGTAAGATGTTGGTTTTAAATCTGGTATCCAGCCCCGGCTCTGGCAAAACCACTTTGCTGACTGAAACAATTGAACGACTGAAAGCGGATACCGAAATCGCGGTGATAGAAGGCGATCAACAAACCAGCCGCGATGCTGAGCGAATTCGCGCCACTGGTGTTCCGGCTTTGCAAATCAATACCGGCAAAGGTTGTCATTTAGAAGCGCAGCGGGTTGGGCAAGCCTTAGACACTTTGCAGCCTAAAGCTCAAAGCGTGTTGTTTATCGAAAATGTCGGCAATTTGGTCTGTCCTTCCGGCTTTGATTTGGGTGAAGCGCATAAAGTGGTGATTTTGTCGGTAACAGAAGGTGAAGATAAGCCGATTAAATATCCCGACATGTTTCATGCCGCTGATTTAATGCTACTTAATAAAATCGATTTGCTGCCTTACCTAGATTTTGATGTTGAGCAGTGTCTGGCTTATGCCAAACAAGTGAATCCCAATATCGAGGTAATACAGCTTTCGGCTAAATCTGGCCAAGGTCTTGAACAATGGCAAGCTTGGATTAAGAAGCAAATGGCATTACAGGCATAAATTCATGTGTTTAGCCCTACCTGCACAAATCATCGCCATTGATACTGAAACCGGCATGGCGACGGCGTCAGTCAATCAAGTTAAGGTCGAAGTATCGCTGGCATTGGTCGATGAAGTAGTGATTGGCGATTATGTTTTGGTGCATGTTGGATTCGCCTTGCAAAAAATTGATCATGACGAAGCATTGGCAACTTTAGCCTTATTTGCTGAAGCCGGATTAACTGATCCGGCATGAAATACATTGATGAATTTCGCCAGCCTGCTTTAGCCAAACAACTGGCAACCAGCATTGCCCAAACCGTCGATCCACAACGCCATTACCGCTTGATGGAGTTTTGCGGCGGTCATACGCACGCGATTTTCCGTTATGGCCTGCACGATTTAATTCCCGCCAATGTCGAGTTTATTCACGGCCCCGGTTGTCCGGTTTGTGTGTTGCCAACCAGCCGAATTGATAGCGCGATTGAGTTGGTCGAAAAATACCAAGTTATTCTGTGTACTTATGCCGATTTGATGCGAGTGCCAGCCACAAATCGCAATAGCTTGCTAAAAGCCAAAGCTAATGGCGGCGACATTCGGATGATTTATTCCAGCCAAGAAGCTTTAAAAATTGCCCGTCAAAATCCTGATCGGCAAGTGGTGTTTTTTGCGATTGGCTTTGAAACTACCACGCCGCCGACTGCTGTGGTGTTGCAGCAAGCACAAGCCGAACGCTTAAGAAACTTCTCAGTGTTTTGTAACCATGTTTTAACCCCAGCGGCGATGCAGGCTTTGTTAGATGCGCCAGAACCGATTGTTGTGGATGGTTTTCTGGGGCCATCGCATGTCAGCACCATTATTGGCACCCAACCCTATCAAAAGTTTGCCGAGCAATATCAAAAGCCGATTGTGATTGCTGGGTTTGAGCCGCTGGATGTGATGCAATCGACTTTAATGCTGATTCGTCAGTTAAATGCCGGCCAGCACCAAGTTGAAAATCAATACAGCCGAGCGGTCACCGAGCAAGGAAATCGGAAAGCACAAGATTTAATGGACGCGACGTTTGAATTACGAGCGCGCTTTGAATGGCGTGGTTTGGGAGAAATTGCCAACAGCGCTTTAAAACTGAAAGCCGAGTTGGCCGAATTCGATGCCGAACAACGCTTTAGTTTAAGCACCCAAGCCACAAAAGAAGTCAAAGGCTGCGAGTGTCCAGCCATTTTGCGTGGCGCGAAAAAACCACAAGACTGTAAATTGCTCGGTTCGGTGTGTACACCAGATAATCCGATGGGTTCTTGCATGGTTTCATCGGAAGGCGCTTGTGCGGCTTATTGGTCGTATGGGCGACTGAGGCGATAAGCATAGACTTAATCTGCTAGAATTCGGGCTTTTTAAGCCACTCCCTTCAATTAATGAATATCACCGCCATTTATCCCGGCACCTTTGACCCGATTACTAACGGGCATTTAGATTTAATTTGCCGAGCCTCAAAGCTGTATGGTCGAGTGATTGTTGCTGCCGCCACCAGTTTAGGCAAAAAGCCTTTATTCAGCCTAGAGGAGCGTGTGGCGTTAATCGAAGACGTCGTGAGTGATTTGCCCAATGTCGAGGTGATTGGTTTTAATACCTTGCTGGTCGATTGTGCCAAACAACATCAAGCATCGGTAATTATCCGTGGCTTACGTGCGGTATCTGATTTTGAATACGAATTTCAATTAGCTGGCATGAACCGCCGTTTATCGCCTGAGATTGAAACCGTGTTTTTAACCCCCGCCGAACAATACGAATTTATTTCCTCAAGCATGATTCGCGAAATAGCCCAATTAAAAGGTGATGTTTCGAGCTTTGTGCCTGATTCAGTTAAACAACGCTTAATCGAAAAATTTACAACGGAGTAAACACATGGCGCTAATAATTAGTGACGAATGCATCAATTGTGATGTCTGCGAACCAGAATGTCCGAATGGCGCAATTAGCCAAGGTGACGATATTTATGTGATTAACCCAGAACTATGCACCGAGTGCGTTGGGCATCATGACAAACCGCAGTGTTTGGAAGTCTGTCCGGTTGATTGCATTAGCAAAAATCCTGCAATCGATGAAGATAAAGACAGCTTGTATCAAAAGTATCTTAAATTAATCGCATAATCGTCGATGGCCTTAGCGACGAAACTACAAAAGTCGTCGCTAAGGGCATCAACGCCACCTATTTAAGCATCACCAAACTGCAAAACAGTAATTTGAACTTTGGCGAGCCCAGACCGGATAAATCCGAGTTCTTTAGCGGCTTGTTTTGAAACATCCAACATACGTTTGTTTTTCGCATGAGGTCTTGAATTTACTCGTAAATTAACCGAGTGATTGTTTTTCAAATTAACTACTTTGATCATCGAGCCAAAAGGCAAGGTTGCATGAGCAGCAGTTAAAGCGTTTTTATCATAGCGTTCGCCACTTGCTGTGCGTTGGCCATGAAATTTATCGTTAAAATAAGAAGCAACACCGACTTTTTGGTCTTTTACATCATGCTTCGCCGTTTTCGCAAAGGTCTCGGAACCAAATAAAGTTAACAAAATCGTCAACGATATTTGCGCCAACCATTGGCTTTTTTTCATCAGCTACCTCCCATTATTGGTTAATGTCTCTTGGCTGTGAAGGCTGAAGGTTAACCCAGAAATTTAGAGTAGGCAACCAAAAACTGCCTTTTTTGCAGAATTTTCGAAATTGCAAGGGCTTGATTTATATCAGTTTTCAGTTTTTTTGAAGGGTAGCGGGGCTTGCGTTAGGCCCCGCCAGTACTGGGATGACGTTAGAATTAACGCAATAAATCCACAGCTTTTTCAGCGGCTTTTTGTTTGGTTTTTGCTTTGACATTTTTTACAGCTTCGCCAGTCGATTTTGGCGTATCTTTTAGTTGTTTTGCCGCTTTTAATGCTTCTGCACTTTGTTTCAATTCTTGTGGAGCAGCTTGTTTTAATTTTTCTTCAGCGGCATTTTTTAGCGTATCAGCTGCTTGTGTTTTGACCGCAGCAGGTGCATTAGCAACGCCTTTTGCCGCGTCAACTGCTTGGCTAGCTGCCTCGACGCTTTTTACAGCACCAGGAGCGGCTGTCGTAGCAGCATCTTTAACCAATTGTTTACCAGCAGCTTCCAATAAAGAGTTTTCAGCCATAACAGCGCTAGAAGCGATTAACAAGGTACTTAAAATAATAGTTTTGTTTAACATTTTGATAATTCCTCAAATAAAAAATTAGACTGCGGATACAAGATTAGGGATTAAGTCTTAACGCTTTATTAACAGACTAAATTTCATTATTACCCAATCCAATCCAAGGCTTATAAAGCCCCTCAACGCTAATCCCATACATATCTAAAATCCGCCCAACACCTTCATCGACCATCGCCCGCATCGAATCGGTTTTGTTGTAAAACGCTGGCATAGGCGGATAAATAATCCCGCCCATCTCGGTAACAGCGGCCATATTACGGATATGCGCCAGATTTAGCGGGGTTTCACGAGGAATTAACACGGTTTTGCGGCGTTCTTTCAAAGCGACATCAGCCGAACGAGAGATTAAATTATCGCCAAAACCATGCGCAATCGCCGCCAAAGTTTTCATCGAACACGGTGCAACCACTACGCCCTCGGTTTTAAACGAACCACTGGCAATTGGAGAAGCAATATCGTTAATGCCGTGCGTGACATCGGCCAAGGCATATAGCTCAGCTTTATCCATCTCTAGTTCGTATTTCAGATTAACCAAGCCTGCGCTGGAAATCACTAAATGCGACTCCCAATCAGGCAAAGTTTGCAGAATTTGTAACATACGCACGCCATAAATCGCACCGGTAGCACCGGTCATAGCGATAATTAAGCGTTTTTTGGTGTTCATAACAATCCTTAAAAAACAGTAAAGGCAGGTATCAATCTACAAAATCAAAGCCATTTTGTCGGTCGCAGTAACCAAGCCATCAATCATCTCGTCACCTTTGGCAATATGTCCCGAATTAGGCAACACCACATATTCCGCTTGTGGCAAAGCCTGATGCAATCGCCAACCGGCTTCCAATGGACAGGTCAAATCTTGTTGGCCGTGGATGATAATGGTCGGAATCGCCTGCAATATGCCGCAATTTTCCAGAATTTGGTTTTCATCGATGAAATAACGCTGCTTGGCATAATTCAGCTCCATTTGCACCTGTAATAAATCGCGCTCGCTAACCGGCTGTTCGCTATATTGAAAATCATTGCCCAGCGCTACTTGTCCACCCCAAGCCTGCCATTGCTGAGCGGCTTGCTCGGCTAAAGCGCGATTATCGCCAAATACACGCTCACAGAGCCGCGTTAAAACATTTTCTACAGAATCGGCTAAACAAGCCTGTAAAGCCTGCCAGCGTTGCGGATAAATCCGGCTAACGCCATTATCAGGATCTAAAAACCAATCCATATCCGCTTGCCGCGCCAAAAATACCCCGCGCAGAATCATTGCTGAAACAGTTTGTGGATATTGTTGTGCATATAACAAAGCCAAAGTCCCGCCCCACGAACCGCCAAACAACAACCATTGCTGAATACCTAATTGCTGACGAATTTGTTCCATGTCGGCGATTAAGTCTTGGGTAGTGTTGTGTTGCAATTCACCAAACGGCGTCGATAAACCGCAGCCGCGTTGATCCATCAAAATAATCTGATAACGCTCAGGATTAAAAAACCGACGATGGTCAGGCTTGGTGCCAGAACAAGGGCCACCGTGCAGAAAAATCACCGGAATGCCGGCCGGATTGCCTGATTGTTCGACGTAAACGCGGTGATTGCTGGTCGTGGTTAAAAAGAAGCTGTGGAATGGGGTGATTTCGGGGTAAAGGGTGTTCATAGTGCTAAGGGTGAGCAATTAAACGATCCAAAAGCAAGTCTTCTAGGTTTCGGCGTGAATCAATAACGCCAAGAATAAAAACTTCGTTGCCTACGTGTTTGTAAAGTATCCGCCAAGGTGCTGCAATTAATTCACGATAATGAAAAATCCCCTGAGTCTGTAATTCAGGAATAATCCGCCCTCTTTCGGGAAGCAAGTTTAATTCAAGGGTTTTATTTTTAATTTGCTCAGCAATAGCGGCAGCATTTTGGGGGTTGTGGTTTTTTATGTATTGCACAATCCCTAATAAATCGTGTCGGGCTTGTTGAGTCCAGATAACCGCCTGAGTTTGGTTCATGGTTGAGCAAGTAGCTTGTCGAGGTCTGCAAATACTTGTTCTTGGCTAACAAGCTCGCCTCTACGGATTTGCTCTTCGCTTTGTGCGATGAGTTTTAATAAGCCCAAAGCATTACGCATATTTTCATAGCTTTCAGCGTCTTGTAATACAGCTTTCGGTTCGCCATTTTGAGTAATCACAATCGGTCGATGGGTTTCATTAATTTGTAATAACAATTCAGCAGGGCGAGATTTTAGATAGCTAATCGGTTTTATATCGGTCGAGAAGTTCATAACATGCCCCAAAGGTCTAAATTAGGTACCGAGTATAGCACTGGTTAACGACAGACATAAAAAAGGAAAGGCTGTTAGACCTTCCCGCCATTGTGACCAATGCATCATGTCTTCTTCAATGTAAGATGGATGACTAAATCAGAATATTGGCTTAACACATGATCAGTAGTCAAGAAGTAAGCGGGGATTGATTTGGTTTGGGCAATTAATAGGCGATCAAATGGATCTCTATGATGCCAAGGCATTTCTACTACGCCGTAACAATCAGTTGATTGGATTGGCAGCTCAGAAAAGCCAGTTTGTAATGCAAGTTGGTATATATCTTCGGGTAAAAAATCAAAGTTGCCCTTGTTCAACGAGCGTTTAATCGCTATTTCCCAAATGCTGGCCGAGCTAAAAAAGATCCTATTGCGACTATCTATTAATATATTTTGTATCTCAATTGGTAGCATTTCTGGTGCAATTACCGCCGTTAGCAAAAATTGGTATCCAGCAGATAAGTGCGTTTAGACAAGGGGTTCTCCTTGCTCAAACATATTTTGAATCTCATCGGCATAGAGATGATCAAAATCTTGAGGCATGGTGAAGCGAGTTTTACCTAAGCCTAGTTTGCGAGGTTGCAATGATTGAGCTTCGAGAGATGTTAAACGGGCAATTGGTTTGCCAGCACGAGCGATAATAATATCTTCGCCAGCGGCTGCTTGATCTATAAAACGTGAAAATTGAGTTTTGGCTTCATGGATATTGATAGTTTGCATCGCCTTCTCCTTGTTAAACTGGACTAAGTCTGGTTTATTTTTCTGCGAAAAGCAATATACCATCCGATTTTAGGCATAAAAAAAGGGAAGGCTTTTGGCCTTCCCTTTTTGTCGAGCGATGAGGGTTACAAATTAGAATTTGAAACCGACATAACCACCCGTTGTGAAACCGTCGGTTGGTGTACCGTCAAGTTTGCTGGTTGAGTAGTGGTAACGAACGTCAGTACCAACTACGATGCCTCTGAACAAGTCATATTCAACACCAGCGCCAGATTGCAAGCCTGCGTTCAATACAGAAACTGCGTTAGATGGAACACCCAAGATGTTAATGTCTAAGCCAGCTGGAATCAACCAAGGACGCAATTTGCTGCCGTGCATGAATTTAATTTTTGGTGCAGCACTGATTCTTAAACGTGAGTCTGTGCTTTTGCATCCGTTATAAGTAGAGCCTGCGCCACAAAGACCATGAACATCAGCAACCAAGTGATTAACACCTCTGCCATATTGAGCATATTCAAGACCTAATTCAATAGCAAAAGAAGTGTCATCTACTAAACCAAATAAATCGTTGTTGACGTTATAGTCAAATGCACCGCCAAAATAGAAACCTTGGTTACTATGATTGTCACTTAATAAGCTACCGGCTTGATCAACAGCACCTAATAGACCTGCAGTGCCTCTAGCATGATCAAGATTGCTGAAACCACCACGAACCGCTACCAAATGATCTTTCGCAGAAGCAGCTTCTGGAGTTGATTTCACAGATGACATCCACTGATCCAACTCTTGAACTTTAGCGCTTGCTGTCGTTGCTTCGGTTGAAGCCGCTTTAACACGACCTAATTCTGCTTGCATAGCTGCCATAGT
>Ga0208223_1000133_pt1 | contig 18818 bp, 24 predicted proteins | sample LakMenE07Oct09ns_FD_150678 | JGI IMG/M metagenome (GOLD analysis project Ga0208223, IMG submission 150678) | Freshwater microbial communities from Lake Mendota, WI - 07OCT2009 deep hole epilimnion ns (SPAdes) | ecosystem: Environmental > Aquatic > Freshwater > Lake > Epilimnion/Euphotic zone ...
AAACCGTTGACGGCTTATACCCGTCCTGGGGTTCGAATCCCTAGCTCTCCGCCATTTACCAAAAAACCCTGTTTTTCTAATAATTTCAACATGTTAGAAGACAGGGTTTTTTAGTTTTCACCACATGCTTTCACCACATATAGCTTGCAATCCACCAAGCAGATCTGAAGCTATTTGCTGAGTAAAAACCCATCAAATTCGCTACCGCCCTTTGACTCAGAACAATTGATAAAATATTCTTAAATGACTAAGTCAAAAAACCAACACGATTGCGCTAGACATTGCGATGGTTTTTATCAACGAACAACTTAACCACGAAAACTCAAAGTCCAAGACCATGGTAAGGACACAACATTAAATCCCAGCACAATGATCTCTAGGATTTTCCTATACAAATGACTGATCAGATGAAACATAAAGATGCGATCTAATAATAGAACCGTTTGATTTAGAACTGGAAAAGCGTGTTACGCTTTTCCAGTTGCGCATTAAATTTACAACACTAAATCAGCAATGCTTATGTTTGTTACTCCTATAAGCTCAATTTGAAATTCTGCCGCAGTGTCTCTGTCATTACTTCCATAAAGAATGCCGTTTTCAAACCAAATTGCACCATTCGCATTATTAACTGATGTTACGCAGTCCACGCTGAATTTTGATAGTCTGAGAGGATGAAAAAAGCAGAATTAGAGTTATACACGGATTACCTGATCAGCACGTTTGGAGCGGCAACAGCGACAGGGATGTCTGCGATGTTGGATGGTGTAATCAGTCATGATCGAGTAACGCGCTTTTTAGCGGAACGAGAATACACATCGAAAGACTTATGGCGACAAGTGAAATCGACGGTCCGGCAGATAGAGCGCGAAGACGGGGTCTTGATTTTCGACGACACGATCCAAGAGAAAACCTGGACCGACGAGAACGAGGTGATGTGTTGGCATTATGACCATTGCAGCGGACGCTCGGTGCGAGGCATCAACTTGCTCAATGCCCTATACCACAGCGGGGGCGTATCGATTCCTGTCGCGTTCGAACTGATTCGGAAGCCTTTGCAGTTTTGCGATGTGCAAACCCGCCAAATCAAGCGAGCCAGCGAAGTCACTAAGAATGAAATGATGCGAAGCATGATTGCCACCTGCGTGAACAACGCGTTGAAATTTCGCTATGTTTTGATGGATAGCTGGTTTGCAGCGACGGAAAACTTCGAATTTATTGTGAAAAAGAACAAGCATTTTATTGCAGCACTCAAGGACAACCGTTTGGTGGCTTTGAGCGAAGCCGATAAAAAGCAAGGGCGCTTCGTACGGATCGATACGTTGCAATTAGCAGATAAACAAGTGGTGCGCGGCTGGCTGAAAGGATATGCTCGTGAAGTCCTTTTGGTTCGGCAGGTCTTTACAAACAGAGACGGTAGCACAGGCTGGTTAAATCTGGTGTGCAGTGATTTGACCTGCGATGGCGACACAGTGACGACAACCTATCAAAAACGGTGGCAAGTCGAAGTGTTTCACAAATCATTGAAGTCCAATGCCGCTTTGGCGAAGTCACCAACCCGACGAGTGACCACACAAAACAACCATGTGTTTATGGCCATTTATGCCGTCTTTAAGTTGGAATGCCTAAAGCTAAAGCACAAAACCAACCATTTTGCGTTAAGAGCTAAGCTCTTTATTAAGGCAACCCAGCAGGCTTATGCTGAACTTCAACGTCTGCGGGTTGCGTAACATCAGTTACCTAAATAATGATAGCCATTTTGGGAATAGGTTAAGACAAAATGACATTGGATAATCTGAAAGAAAATCAAGCAACATCAATAATTTCTGTCGATTTGGATGATAGAGCTTTTCTGTTTCCCGAAACCCGAAATATTGCCCAACTCAGATTTTCCGCACACACACATGGCACGATCATGCTGGAATTTGTGTTTGCCCATAACGCTAGTCGCTTGGCCCCAGTATCGATTGTGCTGCAATTTGCCGATGCTAAAATTTTGTGTATGCGATTGATTGACGCGGTTTATCGTGCGCAAACTCAGAATGTGATCACTGAATCAGCACGCATTTCCATCACTATGGCAACCAATGGCTATATTTTGTCCATAGAAGAAAACGCGGTTCACCGACAGTTTTACATGAGTACCGTGAGTATTTGGCGGGTTTGTAATGCTTTGTGTCGATTGGTTGATATGCAATCGCCGATTTTATCCAATTGAGTTAGCGATTAATTGCTCAACATCAAATTCACAACCGCCACAGCCAGAACAGGCGCCAGTGTTGCGAGAAATACTGTCTAAATCTGTAATACCTTGATTAATTAAGCCGATAATTTGCTCACTGGTGGTACCACTGCAACGGCAAATTGGTTCTTCTTCGTTAGTTATGTCCATATTTAAGCCCTAATTTGAAATAGAAAAAACGGCCAAATTGATTGAATTTGGCCGAATCCAAAGCTGCTTTTAGTGGTGGCAGCCTGTGCCGTGAATGTGGCCATGCTCGATTTCGTCAGCAGTTGCAGGTCTTACATCAACTACTTCAACGTCGAAATTCAAATGTTCACCAGCCAATGGGTGGTTGCCGTCGATAGTGACATCATCACCATCAATAGCGGTAATAGTGATAACACCTGAGCCGTAGCTAACATCAGCGTGGAATTGCATACCGATTTCAACATCCATGCCTTCAAACATTTTTTTAGAAACCACTTGCACCATGTTTTCGTCTAGCAAACCATAAGCGTGTTCTGGTTCGATAGAAACATTGAGTTTGTCGCCGGCTTTTTTGCCTAACAAGGCAGCTTCTAAGCCAGGAATAATGTTGCCAGCGCCGTGTAAATACAACAATGGCTCAGAACCAATCGAACTGTCCAGCTGCTCGCCGCTGTTGTTGGTTAAGGTATAATGAAATGAAACAGCTGTGTTGTCGGTGATTTGCATAAACGCCTTATCAGTTAAATTTAGAAACCCTATTATACCCGCCGAGAAAAAACATGTCGCGCTGGAGACCGCCGCGTCCTAAATCATCACCTTATGTCACCGCTCAAGGCTATCAAGTTTTGGAAGCCGAGTTAAAACAACTTTGGGAGCGCCGTAAGCATGTGACTGCCGCATTATCTGCCGCCGCTGCGGAAGGTGATCGCTCTGAAAATGCCGAATACATTTACCGTAAAAAAGAACTGCGCGAAATTGATAGGCGGATTCACTATTTGCAAAAACGTCTACCTAGTTTGACTGTAGTTTCTGAGAAACCCAGCAACCAAAATCAAGTATTTTTTGGTGCTTGGGTAACATTAGAAACCATGGATGGTGATGAAGTGACCTATCGGATTGTCGGTGCCGATGAAATTGATACTAGCGGTGGCTTGATTAGCTTGGATTCGCCATTAGCGCGGGCTTTATTAAAGAAAAATCTCGATGACGAAGTCGTGTTTCGCCAAGCAGAACGTGAATTACGTTATTACATTGTTGATATAAAGTATTGAAAACTAACTATGATTAGCATTATTCAACGAGTCAGCCAAGCCAAAGTCACCGTGGCTGGTGTAGATATTGGCGTTATCAACCAAGGTATCATGGCCTTGTTAGCCGTCGAGCGAAATGACACTCAACAACAAGCTGATCGATTGTTAGAGCGGATATTAAATTACCGGATCTTTGCTGATGACAACGACAAAATGAATTTGAGTTTGCGCGATATTCAAGGTGGTTTGCTGATTGTGCCGCAATTTACCTTGGCTGCGGATACCGAAAAAGGCAATCGCCCCAGTTTTGGCCCTTCTGCGCCGCCTGAAATGGGCTTGGCATTATTTAATTATGTTCAACAACAAGCCATTAGGCTTTATCCAGACTGTCAATTTGGTCAATTCGGTGCCGATATGCAAGTGGCCTTGATTAACGATGGGCCAATAACGTTTACCCTCCGCTGTCAGAATAAAGCTTAAACAAACCAAGCACCTTGCTAATCACAATATTCATGGAATGATTAAAACCATAAATATCAATCGATTACAAAATCATAAAAATTAAACTGTGTTATTTAACACAGTTTAATTTGCGGGAAATCGATAAGCTTATACAATGAAGTCATTATCAATCTGGCTAAGAGGTGCCTTATGAAAATTCAACACTTATTACTTGCTTTAACATTGCCTGCGGTTTTGGCATTAACGGGTTGTGAAACAGCTCCAACCACAGAAGCTGTTGCTGAACCTGCGGTTGTTGCACCTGCTGCGGCACCAGTTGCTGAAGTTGCTCCTGTCGCCACACCAGTTGCGCCAGTTAGCCACGAACATTGTGCTAAACACAAAGCTGAAGCTGCTGCACACGATTGCAAAAAACATTGCGCTAAACACAAAGGCAAAAAAAATAAAGCTTGCATCGAACATTGCAAAGCTCCAGCTGCCGATCACGATTGCACCAAACATTGTGCAGAACACCCAGGCGCTAAAGACCAAGCCTGTGCTCAACATTGCTCACAACATGCTGATGCTAAAGCCCATGAATGCGGTACTGAGCATTGTGCACACCACGAAGCGGCTGCCGCTCAAAGCTGTGACAAATCACATTGTGCCCATCACAAAGGTGCCGCAGCTCACGAATGTGGCGCTGCTCATTGTGAAAAACACGGCGGTTCAATGTCAGATTGCTGTGGTTCAGAACACAAATGCGACAAATAAGCTTCATCGCTTAGCTTAAAAATGATGAATTGATAGCCTTATTTTGAGGCTATCAAGTCCCATAATCACCAAGGCAATAAACTGCCGTCATACTTCACAAAACTTCCCGACTGCTCAAATTGAAAATCTTCAATTTGTTGACGCATTCCAGTGACACTTTCTTCAACATCAAGCAAACCGTTTTTGCCGCCCATATCGGTTCTAACCCAACCTGGGTGCAAAATTAATACGCCTAGTTGACGCTGTTTAACATCAATCGACAGACTCTTCATGACCGCATTTAAACCGGCTTTACTGCTGCGATAAAGCAAACTACCGCCACTGCCGTTGTCAGCAATGCTGCCCATTAAACTACTAATCACAACAATCAACTTGTCAGTGCCCTGCTCTAACTGGGTCAAAAAAGCTTCAGTGACTTTAACAGGTGCCATGGTGTTGACGGTTAAAGTTTGTTGCCAAGTTTGATAATCCAAATTGCCAAAACCTTTGCCAGCAGTATCACCATAAACGCCAGCATTATTGATTAATACATCAATCGCTTGTCCTGCCAAGCGACTGGATAAGGCATCAATTTGAGAAAAATCGGCAACATCTAAAGCTTCGATTTGAATTTGTGGATATTGCTTGGCTAGATCATGCAATTCAGTGGCTGAATCAGGTTGACGACAAGCAGCAATCACCTGCCAATTAGCCAAAGCGTATTGACGAGCAAACTCCAAACCTAGACCGCGATTTGCACCGGTAATCAAAACTGTTTTCAAAATAAAATCTCCATGAAATATAAATTAAATCATTGGGTTAAAATACATACTTAAAGTAGCTTGCAGAGCATTGTTAATGTTGGATAAAGCAATTTATTAAGAGTTTCCCGTGAAACAAAATCAGCCGCCACCACCTTTTTTGACCATCATTCCTCGTGAAGGGTTGTAACCAACAATCGCTGCACCCATGAAAATCAAGAATGCCACTGCGGTAAACACCAAGGCTTGTAAATTCAGTTGCTCATATAGCGCAAAGCGAATCAACTCGACTGCTTGGGAAAATGGATTGTACTGAGCCAATGTGAATAACCATTCACTCGATTCTTTAATTTTCCATAACGGATACAAAGCGGTGGACATGAAAAATAACGGGAAAATTACAAAATTCATTACTCCTGCAAAATTCTCTAACTGCTTGATAAAAGACGATAAAAGCAAACCCAAAGCGCCAAGCATCATGCCGGATAACAGCAAGGCAGGCAAAATCCAGACATAACCCATCAGCGGTGCTTGAATGTCATATAGCCAAGCAATTCCTAAAAAAGCATAGGCTTGTAAAACCGATACCGCAGTGCCAGCAATTAATTTGCTGCATAACAAAAACCAACGCGGCAAAGGACAGACCATTAACATTCGCATACTGCCCATTTCGCGGTCATAAACCATCGACAACGAGCTTTGCATACCGTTAAACAACTGAATCATGCCAATCAAACCTGGCGTGATGTAAACCTCGTACAAAATATAAGTTTCATACGGTGGGCTGATTGCAATCCCCAAGGCAGCCCGAAAACCAGCGGCAAACACAAACAACCAAACCAAAGGCCGTACCAGTGCCGAAATAAAGCGTTCGCGTTGATGTAAAAAACGTAACAATTCGCGTCCAACGATGCCAGTCATTGCCAGCCAATAATGCAGTAATTTCATGCGATTTGACCTTGAGTTAACTGTTTAAAGAGATGTCCAATATCTTTAGAATCATTAGCTTGCAGAACATTGTTAATGTAACCTTTGGCTTTTATTTGACCTTTATGCAACAGCACCAAACTATCATCATCAGCAATCTCATCAATCAAGTGAGTTGCCCATAAAACCGCTAAATTCTGCTCTTTTACCAAGCGATGTACATGCTCAACTATCGCTTGACGACTGGGCATATCCAAACCAACCGTAGGCTCATCTAGCAATAAAATCATTGGCTTATGCAACAAAGCTCTAGCGATTTCTACGCGACGTTTATGGCCGCCATTCAATAAACGCACTTTTTCATCTTTGCGTTCATACATATTCAAACGCTCTAATTCTTCCTGAATGCGCAAATCAGCCGTTTTTCGACCAATGCCATGCAATGCGGCGTGATAGCGCAAATTCTGACTAACACTTAAATCAGGATCTAAAGTGGTTTGTTGAAACACAACGCCTAATCGCTCTAAGGCTTGACGGCTATTTTGTTTAAGATCGAAACCACATAAGGCAATTTTGCCTTCTCGACTGTCATAAAGCCGCGTAATCAAGGAAAACAAGGTGCTTTTCCCTGCGCCATTGGGCCCTAATAAAATCGTACATTCGCCCGCTTCGACATTAAAACTGACATGGTCTAAAGCCTTTTTAGCCCCGTAGGCAAAGCTTAAATCTTCGACTGATAATGCAATCATGGTTTTACCGCCACGCCCCAAGGATAACGACCGACTGCAATTGATTTGACCACTTTCTGCTCGACTAGATTAATAATTGATACATCATTACTGATGCCATTGGTGGTGTAGAGCTGTTTTTGATCCGGTGAAAACGCTAAATTCCAAACCCGCTGCCCAACCAATAAATACTTTTCGACTTGAAAAGTTTGGGCATTAATCACCGCGACCCGATTGGCTGGCCCCATTGCCACATAAGCATAATGACGGTCTTTATCAATCACCACACCAACCGGCTGAATTAAATCGCTGCTAATCCCTGCGACTTCTAATTTAATGGTTTGGATAATTTGTTTGCTGGCGGTATCTAACACCATGACCGTGCCAGCCATTTCTGAAGTCGCCCAAAGCTGCTGGCTATCAGCGGTAAAATTAACCGCACGCGGACGAGGATCAACTAGCGTGTTTTCAACAATTTGCCGCGACTTGGTGTCAATCCAGTGCAACATATTGGTGGTTTCAGAAGCGCTAACTAACCAACGATTATCAGGACTAGCCGCAATCCCTTCCGGCTCGACACCGACCTTAATTTTTTGTACCGCCTTTTTGCTGGCAATATCAATCACAGTTACTTGGCTGTCATCTTCGTTGGAAACATACATAGACTTACCGTCAGGACTTAAAGCAAAGGTTTCAGGGTCTTCACCGGATGGTAAACGGCCTAATTCTTTCAAGCTGGAGGCATCAAAAATCCGAATCGTGTTGTCATCGCTAGTGGCAATAAACAACTGCTTATGATCTGGGCTTAAAGCAATGCCGCGAGGGCGCTGGCCGACATTGACGGTTTTGATTAATTTAGCTTCGACCGGATCCAGTACTGCAATCGCGTTATCTTTTTCCAATGTTACAAATACCGTTTCGGCGTGTAACTGACTGCTAAACAGCGCAGTAAAGGCTAGTGTGGTTAGTTTCAATCGTCGCATATTATCTCCTTGAATGCTGATGGCGCTAGGCTAGAGCCGAAAATTTTAAAGGCGGCAGTGTACATTAAAGCCAGTTGGTTTCGAAACATCCGCACAAATCGCTGTGTTATAGTGAATTAATCTTTTTATTGATCGACTTTTAACCGTGAAAAAACTCTTACAAATCTCCGACTTACACGTACAACCTAGAATCACTGACACCTTATTAGGCATCAATACCGAGCATTATTTCCATCAAGTTTTACAACATGCACAGCAAAATCACGGGCCATTTGATTTGATTTTAATTAGTGGTGATTTAACCCAAGACCCCTGCCCCGATTCTTATCAGAGGATTTTAGAAAAATTACAATCTTATCAAACACCTACAGTTTGCTTGCCCGGCAACCATGATGATTGGCAATTGATGCAGACGATTTTGAATCAAGGCGTAGTGAGTTGTCGTAAACAATTGATTTTGGATGATTGGCAGATTATTTGCCTGAATAGCCAGAAAGATGACAGCCCTACGGGATACTTGAATCAAGATGAACTTAGCTTTCTAACTGATTGTTTAAAAACCAATTTACCAAGCTTAATCGCAGTGCATCACCATAGTTTAAGCATCAATAGCAGTTGGATGGATGGGATGATGATAGAGAATAGTCAGGAGTTTTTAGCGATTATCAGCCAATATCCGCAGGTTAAAATCCTAACTAACGGTCATGTACATCAAATAATCGCTGAAAACCATCAAGGATTGGCTGTGTTTTCCGCTCCGGCAACTTGCATTCAATTTATGCCGCAAGCCACTGAATTTACTGTAACTAATACGCCACCAGGTTACCGAGTATTTGAATTATTGGCTGATGGCAGTTTTAACTCGAACTGTTACCGAATCGATGAACAATTAATCGGACTACAAACCAATCTTCATCATTATTAATCGACTACTTGCCCAACAAATAACCTTCGGCGTTAACCTTGATTGATTCGTCAATCAACAACTCGCCCAATTCATCCATGGCTTTACGATAAACACGGCGCTTGAAATACACCACATCTTTCAGCGGATACCAATAATCAACCCAGCGCCAGTTATCAAACTCTTGCTTTTGACCACAATCAAAACGCACATTATCCTCATCGGTCAGCAAACGCAGAATAAACCAAATTTGCTTTTGACCGATGCACAGCGGCATGGAGTTTTTGCGGACATAACGATCTGGCAATTTGTAACGTAGCCAGTAGCGAGTGCGGCCTAAAAGCTCAACGTGTTCTGAGCGCAAGCCGGTTTCCTCCCACAATTCCCGATACATCGCTGTTTCTGGATCTTCGTCACAATCAATCCCGCCTTGCGGAAATTGCCACGAATTAGCGCCTTTACGCTTTGCCCAAAACACACGACCCTCGTCATTGCAAAGGATAATCCCGACATTCGGCCGGTATCCTTTCGAGTCTATCATGTAAAAAACCTGTATTATTTGCGGCCAGTTTTCAATTGCTAGATAAGAATTGAAAGCTGCCGACCATTAAAATGAATGGTGCAATTGTTCCACAAATCAGCGGTGGAAGCCACAAGCCGCTTTAGTTTTTATTTATTTATACAGGTTGACCGTGAGCTTAGCGATTTTTGATCTCGATAACACTTTAATAGCTGATGACAGCGATTTTTTATGGGGCCAGTTTTTGGTTGATCGCGGTATTGTCGATAAAGACCAATATGAACAAGCCAATAAAAAATTCTACGAAGACTACAAACAAGGCTGTTTGGACATTGTTGAATTTTTAAATTTTTCTTTAGCGCCATTGGCCAAACACGATGCCGAGCAATTACATCGCTGGCGTGAAGAGTTTGTTGAGCAATTAATCAAACCGATTAAATTACAAGCTGCACAAGCCTTAGTTGATAAACACCGCCGCCAAGGCGATACCTTGCTGGTAATTACTGCCACCAACCGCTTTGTGACATCGCCTATCGTCGAGCTATTTGGCATTGATAACTTATTAGCAACCACACCGGAATTTATCGGCGGCCAATATACCGGCAAATTTAACGGCATTCCCTGCTATCAAGAAGGCAAAGTTAAACAACTCAACGACTGGCTGGCCAATTCGACAGAATCCTTAGAAAACAGCTGGTTCTACAGCGATTCGCATAACGACTTGCCATTACTGCGCTTAGTCGCCAACCCTGTCGCGGTTGATCCCGATGACAAATTACGCGAAGCCGCGCAACAAGCCAATTGGCCTGTGATTAGTTTAAGGGACTAACTTAGTTCTTTTGGATGAAGAAGATCTGTTGTTGTTCGTGATTGAGGATTTTTAACGGCGTGTGTCCCGCTTGATCAAGGTACACGCCAAAATCCAAATGGGCCGCTGGATCGGTGGCGATAATTTTAATCACTTGGCCGCTTTCGACTTCCATAATTGCTTTTTTTAAGCGTAATAGCGGTAAAGGACAATTCAAGCCGCTGGCGTCTACTTCTAAATCAAATTCCATCATAAATCGCTTTTTTAATAGCTAATCGAAACAGTCTTTATAATACCATCAACTGAAACCATGCAGACCAACGCAAAGATGGATTACTTCCCGCTTTTCTTAGACCTCAAGCAACAAGCTTGCTTAGTGGTGGGCGCCGGTGAAATTGCCGCCCGCAAAATTGAACTACTCGCCAGAGCTGGTGCAAAAATCACCGTTGTCAGCCTAGAAATTAGCGACACGGTTGCCAAATTACAAAAACGACACGCTTTAGTGATTAATCAACGAGCTTTTGAAGAAGCTGATTTAGACGGCATCCGCTTGGTGGTTTCCGCCACCAACAACAGAAAAGCCAATATCGACATTGCCGAAGCAGCCAAGCAAAACAATCTCTTGGTCAACGTGGTCGATAATCCCGAACTGTGTAACTTTATTTTTCCGGCAATTGTTGATCGCTCGCCAGTGATTGCCGCTATTTCATCGGGCGGAGCATCACCGGTATTAGCGCGTTTATTACGCGGCAAGATTGAATCAACGATTCCCGCCAGCTTTGGCAAATTAGCCGCTTTAGCCGACCAATTTAGACCGATGGTTAAGCAATACATCGCTGAAGGTGCGCCAAGACGGATTTTCTGGGAAAACGTCTTACAAGGCAGCATTGCCGAATTGGTGTTTGCTGGTAAAACTCAACAAGCCGAACAGCAATTGCGTGACAAAATCTTGCAAGCCGAACAAGGTAAAAACCAAGGCGAAGTGTATTTAATTGGCGCAGGGCCAGGTGATCCTGATTTACTGACCTTCAAAGCCCTACGCTTAATGCAGCAAGCCGATGTGATTGTTTACGACCGCTTGGTCTCAGCGGAAATTTTGGATTTAGCTCGACGCGACTCGGAAAAAATTTATGTTGGCAAACAACGCGATAACCACAGTCTGCCACAAGACTCAATCAATGAACTGCTTGCTAATCTGGCTCTAAAAGGCAAACGGGTTGCGCGTTTAAAAGGTGGCGATCCGTTTATATTTGGTCGCGGCGGCGAAGAAATTGAAACATTAGTCGAGCACGGCGTCAGCTTTCAAGTGGTACCGGGAATTACTGCGGCAACTGGTTGTGCCAGTTATGCCGGCATTCCGCTTACGCATCGCGATCACGCCCAATCCTGCACATTTGTCACCGGTCACTTGAAAGACGGCTCAATCAACCTGAATTGGCCGCAATTAGCCGCGCCTAATCAAACGGTAGTGATTTACATGGGTTTGGTTGGCTTGCCGGAAATTTGCCAGCAATTAATCGCTCACGGCTGCCCAGAAGACCATCCAATCGCCATCGTCCAACAAGGCACAACGCAACATCAACGAGTGATTACTGGCACGCTAAGCGATATGCCGCAAAAAGTTGCAGCGGATGATATTAAGCCACCGACTTTAATCATTGTCGGTACAGTGGTGAGCTTACAAAAACAATTGCAGTGGTTTCAGCCGTAACCGAAACCAACAGACATAAAAAAAGGGGCTTTTCAGCCCCTTTCTTGTTTCTAGCAACTAACAAGAATTAGTTGAAAGTTTTACCTGGAGTACCTGGCAAAACTGGCATGGTTTGATGTGGGAATTCACCAGTCAAAGCATTCAAGAATGCCACGATGTCATTCACATCCGCATCAGACAAATCTTTGTCTAACTGCAATTTACCCATGATACGAACCGCTTGATCCAAAGTTTTTACTGAACCATTGTGGAAATAAGGTGCAGTCAAAGCGATGTTACGTAAAGTTGGTACTTTCCACATGTGTTTATCAGAATCTTTACCAGTCACTTCTGCTAAACCACCGTCTTTGCTGAAATGGTGTTGCGCTTCAAAGTAGCCATTAGCAACCACAGGGAATTTTTGAAATGCGCCTGGGCCGTTAAATGCTGGGCCACTATGGCAGCTGGTGCAACCCAATTGATTGGCTTTTTCTAAACCGCGAACTTGTTGCTCAGTCAAAGCAGATTTGTTACCAGACACATATTTGTCATAAGCGCTGTTTGGCGTAATCAAAGTTCTTTCATAAGCAGCAATCGCTTTAGTTGCGTTGTCTTTAGTGATTGAATTTTTATCGCCAAACGCTTTTTCAAACGCTACTTGATAACCATCAATAGTTTTCAAACGAGCCACTACGTCATCCCAGCTTTTCATACCCATTTCAATCGGGTTAGTCACAGGGCCAGCCGCTTGTGCTTCTAAACTAGCCGCACGGCCATCCCAGAATTGCACTTTGTTGAACGCCGAATTCCAAACAGTTGGCGCACTACGTCCACCGGTTTGACCATTGACACCCATAGAATTAGGGCGATTATCTTCACCACCCAACATGGTGTTATGGCAAGACGCACAAGACACGGTGCCAGTCGAAGACAAACGTGGGTCGTGGTACAAAATTTTACCTAACTCAACTTTTTCAGCTGTTGTAGGGTTATCAGCAGGTGCTGGTGCAGTAGTTGGCAAAGCCTCAGCCGCCGCAACAGCCATAGAGCCAGTCAATGCAATCGCAGACACTAGCAAACGAAATTTAAACATACATCCTCCTAATTATTATTGTGATAACAATGAACTGGCGAATTGTAAGGTATAGAGCCGAAATAGCGGTAAATTTAATTGCCTGAGAAGCACATTTTTCAACCTACTTTCACTCAACCGATAGCTTGTATTAGAATCCGCCCCTCAACTTCATAATTATAAAAAGGTGGAACTCAATGAAAAACGCAAGCTTATTAACGACTTTTGCTATCAGCCTTTTATCGATCAGCCCTTTGGCCAGCGCCGACAATTACCCAGCCGCTTATTTTGAACCCAAAGTGATTTACAGCGCTGAAGGCATCAAAGCAGAAAAAGCCCCTGCCCAGCCACAAAAAGCCGCCGAAAAAAGCGATTTTGACCCGCAATATCCCGCTGCTAACTTCCAGCCTAAAGTGATTTACAGTAGCGAAAAGTAGAGTTTCTACACCAAGATCGTAGGTTGATTAAGCTACTCGACCTACGATGTTTTATAAATTTGGAGAAAATCCCATGAGAACACATCTTGCCATTGATGATCATTTAATTAACGAAGCATTAGCTTTAGGGCAATTTAAATCCAAAGAAGATACCGTTGTAACGGCGTTACGAGAATTTATAAATCGCCGCAAACAAATGGAAATTACCAGCTTATTCGGCCAATTCGACCCGGATCAAAATTATGATTACAAACAAAGTCGAAATTCTTGAAAGTTCTAGTCGATACCTGTATTTGGTCACACGCATTACGCTCTAAAAAGCCTGAGTTTGAAGCCGAAGTTAAAATCCTAGAAGCGTTGATCAGTGAAGATAGAATTTTAATCATTGGTCCTATTCGACAAGAATTACTGTCTGGCTATAGTGATCTGGCAAAATTTGAAACTTTATGTTCAAAGTTAAGCTATTTTCAAAATACTGCTGTCATCGACGATGACTATATTTTGGCTGCGAAATTCAATAACCAATGCCACCAGAAAGGAGTCCAAGGTTCTCACATTGATTTACTAATCTGTGCTGTTTCAGTTCGTTTGAATTGCCCAATATTGACCACTGACAAAGATTTTGGGTTTTATCAACAACACTTACCGATAAAACTATTTTCAATTCAAACCGCTTAATCTAGCGTTAATTTTCTACCGATTCATCTGCTACAGAGACCTTGTTTTGACAGAGAACTACGCGGTGGCAAGTAGTTTTCTACTCGGAAGATCGTAGGTCGTGGATAAGTTACTCGGCCTACGATGCATGAACACTTAAAAATGCCTGAATTGTTGCAAGTTTTGCGAAGTTCTCGTCAAGCTTATGATTGCCAAATAGTACTATTATTTAGTACCATTTAGCTATGAAACGCAAATATCAAAAAACCCTTGATTTGATTTTCAGCCACCCAATTAGCGGCAATATCCAATGGCGCGACATTGAAGCGCTATTTATTGAATTAGGTGCAGTTATCTGTGAACGCGAAGGCTCAAGGATTAGCGTGGTGTTATTTGGTGAGGTGCGTGTATTTCACCGCCCACATCCTTCACCAAATACTGATAAAGGCGCAGTGGCTAGTATTCGCGAATGGCTTAAAGCTAATGGAGTAAACCCATGATTAACCAAATGACTATCAACGGTGTTAATGCCGTCATTACTTACGACTCAGACCTTGAATTGTTTCGCGGGGAATTTGTAGGCTTGAACGGTGGTGCTGATTTTTATGCTGCCGATGTAGCGGGACTAAAGCATGAAGGTGAAATTTCCTTGCAGGTATTTATGGACACATGCAAGGAATCAGGCATCGAGCCTTTTAAATCGTTTTCAGGCAAGTTTAATGTGCGTATTCCAGCCAATTTACATGCCAGCATTGTTAATGCGGCAACCGCTAGTGGCAAGAGTTTAAACCAGTGGATTAGCGAAGCCTTGAGCCGCGAAGTTGGCGCTTAAATTTATTTAAAAACCATTTGCTGGCAAGGCGTTAAAAGCCAACACAAGTTATTTAATCTCCACATTGACCAAAACATCGACATAATTTGGACGCTCCATAAACAACTGACAAAGATTTTGGGTTTTATCAACAACACTTACCGATAAAATTATTTTCGATTCAAACCGCTTAATATAAATATTACTCTCAAACGGTATTTGATAACTTCTCAAACATTTTCTGCAAATACCCCAGTCCATCCGTCATAAACAATACATTACGCGCTTCCAGCTCTTCTTTTTCGCAAGACACATTCAACAAATCATTAAATGCAGTAGCTGACACAATAAAAGCATTTAAACTCAACTTAGCATCAGCTAATTTTTCTTCCAAAACTTTTACTTCCTTATACAAACCCAATTTAGAATCATTCAAACTCATTTGCCGTAAGCCCTTCGGATCGACAAAACTTAACCATTGCTGACCAGATTCATCATCAACCAGCCACAGTAAAAAGTCTGGATAGAAATTACCTGCTAGTGCAAACCCCAAACCTTTTGCTTTACTATCAGCATTTCTGAGCAGAAATAAACTGCGATTACCAATAATTTGTTGACCATTGCTAGAACGGTAAAACGCTTCCAAATCACGCACAAACTGCACTTCACTTGGCGCATCAAACGATAATGGACGCATTTTCAGCGGAACATCATTAGGAATAGTAAACAACGGATAATACAAATGACGATCAAAACAAATTGCCACCATTTGCCCAGCACTCCATTGACTAGCCGCGCCCAATTGCCCACTTTCCACTAATTTTTGCAGTGTCCTTATTTTCGTTTCGTACTCCAGACCATCCTCGCTATCATCAATTTCAAAATGATATTGCTTAAGCAAAATATCATCCTCTTTGTTGATATAAACAACATCATAGAACTGGCCTTCATAAGCGTTTTTCAACGATTTATAAAATCGGTCGGTGTAATCTTGTAGCAAACGAATCAGAATATCTTCTTGTTTCCGAATATCAGCAATCGTAACAATCAACAATTCAGCTTGAGGAATATACAACGTGTACCAATCATGACTGCTCAGACAAAAATCCATTAGTCGCTGACAATCTAAGCGCAAATTACTCCAAGCCCGCAGTTGTTTGAAGTCCTGTAACGCCAAATAAATTCGATCAAAATCAAATAGCGCCATCGTCTGATTAGCAATTTTGCCTTTATTACGAACATTGACATCCGCTTTGCCAATCGCTTTATCGACACTACTCATCGCCTCAATCTTAGGGTACAAATCTAATTCAACATGCGCTAATTTGATCTTACCCAAAAATTCGCTGGGTATCTCATACAACCAAGGATAATGAGTCCGCTTGAAACCTTTAATCTGGTTATCTTTATAACCATCTTTAAGTGCCAAGGTTTTCAAGGGTTTATCCGGTAGATTAATGCCTGTTTTAAAATCCAACTCAATTATCTCATCGGTTGGCGTAATACCCTCTTCTTGCAAATAAGCTTTAAAAGCCGCCATATAACCGGCATTGACCCCAAAAATATTCAAAGTTTCCAGACGCTCCAAATGCAACCCCTTAGGACGTTGCGCCGGCAAACTGCGTTTTAACGAATAATCTTGACCTTTGAGACGCACACCACGACCAAACAACTGAATAATTTGCGACCCCTCGCCTTTACCCATATTCAGCAAGCCCATTGTCGAAACCCGCCAACTACTCCAGCCCTCAGTAAATTTGCGAGAACCAATCAACAGATGCAGATGACTGTCTTTGTCATTGAGACGACCGAATAAAGAGCCGCCAAAATCATCCGCCTCAGTATCAAACCAAACTGCATTTTCAGTTTTCTCGGCCTCTTTAAAAAAGCCGGTATCGTCACCAATATTGATCAATCCAAACGGCTCCGAATCACCAACACGCAAAACCAACTCACCTTTACTGTTCTTTAGATTAACCACCTTTAAACGCTGCCTAACATCAGCATTGAACAGCTTGTTCAAAATTCCCGCATAAACATCATCAACCGAAAATTGCAGCAAAGGCGTAAAGCGCCCCTAAAAAATATTGCGCCCTTTACCATCCAATAAACGGCTAGTGTTAGATAACAAATCAGCCAACCACTGCTTGGTTTTTAGCTCATCTTCCAAAAATCCAGCCAAAAACCGCAACACATTCAAAATGTCAGAATCTTCACCAGACACCGTATTACCAACAAACACCCACAACGGCTTTTCAATATTAAAATCCGCCAACTTGTTAGGGTTAGAACTCCATAAAAACTGCTGCTGATAAAAACTCAACAAACACGCCGTAAAATATTGGCGAGCAATATTATTCTGTTGATAATCCTCATCTTTCAGATTAAGAATCAACGACTCCTTGCCATAACCATCTTCATAGAAAAATTTATACGAATAATCGAACAAAATGTTTTTCGCGTAAACTTCCCGAGTAGCCATCATTCGGGCTTTACGTTTTTCACTGCTATCCAAGATTAATTGCGCTTTTTGTGCATCGTCCAATTTTTTCAAATTACTGGAATCAAACAGCATTTTGGCTTTCTTCTTACGGATTTCATCTTCAGCCTTACTAACCGTCAACCCCTTGGCAACGGCTTGACCAAAGGTCGCAGAATATTCAAAAGCAAAACCACCGCTTACCAATGCTTCACGGCGGCTCATCCAAGCCCCAGCCGCAGTACCGGTGCCTCGATGCCCCTCATCGACCAACACCAAATTATTACCCTCAAAAGCATCGACCGCGACCGTCTTATCGCCCATCTCATCGCCAAGCTTATTGATGTCAATAATCGTCACCAAACCACGACTAGCGTATTTATCGAATAACTTCGCGCCTTGAAAACCAGACAAATGTAACTCATCCAAATGTTGCCGAGATAAGCCCTCGTTTGGCGTCAGTAAGATAATTTTATCGGGGAAAACATTCGCTTTACCATTTTGAAAATAATGCAGATATTGCTTAATGTTGACATGCAATAACAAGGTTTTACCGCTACCCGTAGCATTCCAAAATGCCAATTTATTCAACTCATCGGCATCAAATACTTGGAATCGATGTTCAAGGTCTTGGGCTTGATTGTAAAGCTGCAATGCATCATTCAAACCATCCAACAACTGTTGGCGATGATTGAAATACCAATCCAAATAAATTTCGGTAAACAATAACGACAAATACTGAAAATATTTCATATTCAGCACCGTGCCTTCCTGCTTATTGCGATTCGCAGTGATGGCATTCCAATGTTTAACAATGTTCAAATCATAGCGGCGTAAATCATGCTGGCTAATACGGTCAACTTCAAACAAAGTATGTTGTAGCTCATTGAAAAAACCGGTTTGACCGTCTTCTTCTATACCCTCATGTCGATCTTCGCCCAGCCTATTTTTCAACGCTGACAAACTGCCGCCCTTGAAAAAACTCATCATGAATTGATTCAGCACCAACTCTTGGTGGAAACTGCGTTTCTTGTTTTTGCCGATCTTACTCATCGCTCACTACATCCTGTTGTTCAGCCAACTGCTCCATTAAAAACAAGCGTTCCCGTTCCAATTCAGCCCGTAAATCTTCTTCAGAAGGCAGCACCAATTTGTAACGACTGGCGAATAATTGCGTGCTTTCATTAAGCACCGAATAACGCACGACCGAATGATCTTTATCCTCAACCAATAAAATACCCACGGTTGGATTATCATCTTCTCCGCGGCGCAAATCGTCATACATACGGACGTACATATCCATCTGGCCAATGTCTTGATGCGTCAATTTGCCGGTTTTCAAATCGACTAACACAAAGCATTTAAGCAAGTAGTTGTAAAACACCAAG
>Ga0208223_1000137_pt1 | contig 18475 bp, 13 predicted proteins | sample LakMenE07Oct09ns_FD_150678 | JGI IMG/M metagenome (GOLD analysis project Ga0208223, IMG submission 150678) | Freshwater microbial communities from Lake Mendota, WI - 07OCT2009 deep hole epilimnion ns (SPAdes) | ecosystem: Environmental > Aquatic > Freshwater > Lake > Epilimnion/Euphotic zone ...
TGAAAGCATGAGATTTTCGATTGGGTCTGACGCATGACCAAATAATATCTTTATCTCTTAATATTCTACGTGCACGACCGGGAGCATCTTCAAATTCATACCAATTTGTCGAATCAATCGAATCGGTGCTTACACATGAAATATCGATGTATTCGATTCTCCCTTGGAAGTTGGATTTTAATGATTCGGCATTTATCACGGCTACATCATCAAGCCTTTGTTTATGCCAACCCTCCGGCACACCATCCACAATCTTGACATGCTCATGCCCCGGAAAGCGCAGGTAAATAAACCATTCTCGATACAACAATCGCGCCGCGTCTTCTAAAAGCTGGATACGGCGGCGGTTGTTTTCGATGAGATCATCGTATTTTTCCAGTATTTGTAAGATATTTGATTGAGTTTTTACGTCGGGGAGTTTGATGGTTAGATCATAAGCTCTATCTCTGTTTAAACCTGGAACTGCAGCGTCTGAATTCAAGGATGATAAATTAAGATTTTTGAGTAAGTAATACGCAAATCTAATGCCAATTTTTTGGGGATTAGTTTTTACATAATAAACCGTGTCTATGGGATAAAAATCGCTTTTTTCATAAAAAACAGAGCCTATTGTGCCTTTTCGACCAACAATTACTCCGGGTCCTGTAACAATTGATTCATTGTGATACCCGCCGATGCCGCCTGAACCATATACTGGTATTTCGCCATCCTTACGAATTCGCTCTGGTAATGCTTTACCATAAGCCAATTCAACAGCATCTTTCAATTTGCATGATAAAAAACTCATACCCCCAACTCCTCAAAATTAACCGCAATCTGTGCTGCTAACTCTGCTGCTTCTTCATTCAAGCCTTTCAATTCGATATGAATATCGCGCAAGGCTTCTTCAAAATCGAATTCTTCGTCAATTTCTTCCGGTGCAACACCGACATAACGCCCTGGGGTTAAGCTCCAGTCGGCGGCTTCAAGTTCGCTCATGTCAACCAGTTTGACTAAGCCGAGTACGTCGGCTAATTCGCCATCGGGAAAGCGCGATAACAGCCAGTCGGCTTGTTTGTAGAAATAGCGCACTTGTTTGAGTTGCTCGACGGCGTGTTTGCGCCAATGTTCAATGGCTTTGCGGTTGCGCTGGAGCAGGCTGCGGATTTGGTTGGCTTGCTTGATTTGCTCTTTTAGCTGTTTTTCTTGTTCGGCAAGTTCGACTATTTGCCGAGTATTAGCAGTTTGGCTTTGGTCGGCTAGGTTTTGCAGATTTTGTTCAAGGCTTTTGATTTGTTGTTTTAACTGTTCCAGCGCTTGTTGGGTTTGGTTGGCGGTTAGTTTGTCGAGATGGTCGATGCTTTTGATCAGATTGCGGCTGGTTTCTGCCAGTGGCGCTAAAGCGGTTTCACGTTGTTTGACAGTTGCTAAATCGGCATTAACGGGCAGCGCTTGGAATTGCTGGGCTTGTTGTTGGAACTGTTGGGCGTCGCTGTGTAATTGTTGCCAGACAGGGGTTAATTCGCTGCTGTTGAAAGCGTTGGTTTGGTTAAATTCTGCCAATGTCCGCAATTGGCGTTGTAGCTTTAGCAAAAACCAAGCGAGGCCGCGCTGTTGTTGGCTAGGGCGGTGTAGGTGGTTTAAGTGGCTTAGCACTTGGTTTAAGTAGCTGGCGACTAGCTTGATAAAGGCCAGTTGTTGGCCGCGATATAGCCAAACAATGGCGGTGAGGTTTTGTAATTGTTCTGGACTGAAGTCCATGATTTTGCGGGTGACTTTGCGATAGACGTTGCGGGCGTCGATCATTAGCACTTTTTCGTGGTGGTAGTTGGGTTTGGCTTTGTTGAAAAACCATAGCTGGCAAGGCACGCTGCGGGTGTAGAAGAAGTTGCCGCGAATGTCGATCATGGCTTCGACGTGGCCGGTTTTGACCAGTTGTTCGCGGACTTTGGCTTCTTCGCGTCCGGCGCTGGAGGCTTGTGATGACATGACAAAACCGGCGCGGCCTGTGCTGTTTAAATAGCTGTAGAAATATTGAATCCACAGGTAGTTGGCGTTGGGGACTTTTTTGTTTTTGTTGATGCCAGGTAAGCCGAAGGGTAGGCGGTAGTCGTTTTTGACTTTTTCGGCGTCTACTTCGTCAACATTGAAGGGCGGGTTGGCCATCACAAAGTCGGTGTTGCCAAACAAGTTGTTGTGTGGGTCGTTGTAGTAGGTGATGGCTTGTTCGCCGCCTTCGATGATGCCTTCTAGGCCGTGAACGGCAAGGTTCATTTTGCCGAGTCGAGTGGTGACGCGGTTTTTTTCGTGGCCGTAGAAGGTGAGTTGTGATGGGTTTTGTTGGTGGCGTTCCATGAAATGGGCGCTTTGCACAAACATGCCGCCAGAGCCACATGCTGGGTCGAATACTTTGCCGTGATCGGGTTCGATGACGTTGACGATTAGTTGGACTAAGGATACGGGGGTGAAAAATTCACCACCGTCGTGTGCGCCTTGTCCGGCGAATTCGGTGAGAAAGTATTCGTAAATCCGGCCAAAAATATCGCCGGTGGCGGTTTTTAGTTCGTCGGGATTTAGGCCGCGTAGTAGTTGGCCTAATACTTCGTTGGGGATGGTGCGGTATTCTTGTTTTGGGAGTTGGTCGCGTAAATTGCTGTAGTCGGCTTCGATGGCTTCCATCGCTTGGATAATCGCTTCGGCGCGGTCGTCGGCATCGGTTAGTGCGACTAGATGATCAAATTGGGCTTGTGGTTTTAGGTAAATCGCGCTTTTTTGTGAAAAGTCTTCTTTAGTCAGTTCACGGGTTTTACCGCCACGAGTCGGTAAGTTGGCGATGATGGTGTCTTTGACAGCTAAATAGCGGCTGTAGGCGTGACGTAAGAAAATCAAACCCATGACAGGCAGAAAGTATTCGTTGCTGGCGAGTTCGGAGTTGCTGCGTAATGTATCAGCTGCTTTCCACAAGCGTTTTTCGATTGCTTCGATATTTTCTAGTTGAGCCATGTCGTTTTAGTTTTATTTAGCGATTTTTTGATAGGTTATCAATAGGCATAAAAAAACCCGCTAAGTCAGATAACTTAGCGGGTTTTTTCTGGATTTTGTATGGTGCCTCAGACCGGAATCGAACCGGTACGGTGTCACCACCGCGGGATTTTAAGTCCCGTGCGTCTACCTATTTCGCCACCGAGGCTCCAGAACCGCTAATTATAAGGAATTCGAGGCTTTTGTCAAGCTTAGCGTTCAAGAATATCAAGGCCTGGCTCGTCGGAACTGGTGCGCGAATTTGTCGCCGCATCTGGATCGCGTTTTAAGCCTATAAAATCAAATAATTGCGTGTCGGCCATTTGTGATGGGGCGATATTTTGCAAACTGGAAAAAATGGTTTCTAAGCGACCTGGGAATTGTTTATCCCATGCGGTTAGCATTTTTTTCATTGCCACCCGTTGTAGATTTTCTTGTGAACCGCAGAGGTTACAAGGAATAATCGGGAATTTTTTAAAGGCCGAAAAGCGGTTGATGTCTTTTTCGCGGCAATAGGCGAGTGGGCGGATGATGATGTTTTGTTTGTCATCGCTCAGTAGTTTTGGTGGCATGGCTTTGAGTTTGCCGGCGTAGAACATATTGAGGAAAAAGGTTTCCATAATGTCATCACGATGATGGCCTAAGGCGATTTTGGTGATGTTGTGTTCTTTGGCGAAAGCGTACAAAGTGCCACGACGTAAGCGCGAACACAGGCTGCAAGTGGTTTTGCCTTCGGGGATGATGCGTTTAACGATGCTGTAGGTGTCGTGTTCAATGATGTGATACGGCACGGCTATCGATTGTAGATAGGCTGGTAACACATCTTCAGGAAATCCCGGTTGTTTTTGGTCGAGATTGACCGCGATAATTTCAAACTTAACCGGTGCGGTTTTTTGCAGGTTCAGCAAAATATCGAGCATGGTGTAAGAGTCTTTACCGCCAGACAGGCAGACCATGATCTTGTCGTTGTCCTCGATCATGTTGAAATCAGCAATCGCTTCGCCAACACAGCGGCGTAGACGTTTCTGTAATTTATTGAATTGGGTGCGGGATTTTTGTTCGAGTTCTAATTCTGACATTGGCGGAGGGATGAGGGCAGTCAAAAACCGGTTTTGACTGCCGAGCTAGATTAGCCGTTATAGCGTTGGAAAATTAAGGTGGCGTTAGTGCCGCCAAAGCCAAAGCTGTTAGACATAATGGTGTTTAGCGTGACGTTGTCGCGGTATTCACGAACAATCGGCACATCGTTTGCTTCTGGGTCTAATTCGGTGATGTTGGCAGAAGCGCTGAGGAAGTTTTCTTGCATCATCAGTAAGGAATAAATCGCTTCATTAACACCCGCCGCGCCTAAAGCGTGACCGGTTAAAGATTTGGTTGAGCTGACAGCTGGAATATTGCCGGCACCAAATACATTGCGTAAGGCTTCTAATTCGCGGGTATCACCAACCGGTGTGCTGGTGCCGTGAGCGTTGATGTAGTCGATTTTGCCATCAACAGTTGCCATCGCTTGCTGCATACAACGCACAGCGCCTTCGCCAGATGGTTGAACCATGTCGTAGCCATCGGAAGTAGCGCCGTAGCCGACTAATTCGCCGTAGATTTTCGCACCGCGCGCTTTGGCGTGTTCTAGTTCTTCGATCACCAAAACCCCGCCGCCACCAGAAATAACGAAACCATCGCGGGTTGCATCATAAGGTCTTGAAGCGGTTGCTGGGCTGTCGTTGTATTTGGAAGACAATGCGCCCATCGCATCAAACAATACCGACATCGTCCAATGTAATTCTTCACCACCGCCAGCAAATACCACATCTTGCTTATTCAGCTGAATCAATTCCATCGCATGACCGATACAGTGAGCACTGGTCGCACAAGCTGAGCTGATGGTGTAGTTAACGCCTTTGATTTTGAATGGGGTAGCCAAGCAAGCCGTGTTGGTGCTGGACATGGCGCGAGGCACCATATAAGGGCCGACTTTTTTAACGCCTTTTGAGCGCAAAATATCCGCTGCTTCAACTAAGTTAGAGGTAGAAGGCCCACCAGAACCCATCACTAAACCAGTACGGAAATTTGACACTTCGCTTTCGTCTAAACCAGAATCAGCAATCGCTTGTTCCATTGCCAAGTAGTTGAAAGCCGCGCCGTCGCCCATAAAACGCTTGATTTTACGGTCAATCGCTTCGTCTAAATCAATGTTGATCGGGCCATGAACATGGCTTCTAAAGCCTAGTTCTTGGTAAACGTCAGAATGGACAATGCCCGAGCGTCCGGCTCTTAATGATTCGACAACTTCGTCTCTGTTATTGCCAATGCTGGACACAATTCCCAGACCTGTTACAACCGCGCGTCTCATGTTATTTCCTAGAAATCTTGAGTGGAAGTGAAAAGACCAACTCGCAAATCGGTCGCTTCATAAATTTGTTTGCCGTCAACTTCCATGGTGGCATCAGCGATACCCATCACTAGTTTGCGAAGAATGACGCGTTTTAAATCAATTTTATAAGTGACTTTTTTAGCAGTTGGCAAAACTTGTCCGGTAAATTTAACTTCACCACAGCCTAATGCACGGCCTTTACCTGGGCCACCTAGCCAGCACAAGTAGAAACCGACTAATTGCCACATGGCATCTAAACCTAAGCAACCTGGCATAACTGGATCGCCTTGAAAGTGACAATCAAAGAACCACAACTCAGGGGTAATATCGAGTTCAGCAATAATTTGGCCTTTGCCATATTTACCACCTTCGTCGGAAATATGAATGATGCGATCCATCATTAGCATATTGGGAAGCGGTAATTGCGCATTTTGTGGGCCGTAAAGTTCGCCACGACCAGACATGAGCAATTCTTCGCGCGTGAAACTGTGCTGTTTCTCCATTAAATCTACCTAAGTTAAGTGAGTCAAAAACGTCGGCCATTATCTAATAGTAGGGTTAAAAAATCAGCACAAATTTTAGTTTGGCTTTACTTGGCGAATTAAGTTCACTACTTTCAAGCTATCGCGATGTAATCGTTGCTGATAAATCAAGGCATATTGCATGACTGATGACACGTATTCACGGGTTTCTTTATAAGGAATCAGCTCTATCCAAATATCCCCCGGTAAAGCCTGATTATTCGGTAGCCAGCGTTTAACTTTTTTCGGGCCAGCGTTATAGGCAGCGGTTGCTAATAGTGGATGTTGGTCAAATTCTTCCAAGAGTTTTTTGTAGTAAAAACTGCCGTATTGAATGTTTAAATTCGGATTGAATAAACTGCTATCGCGTTGCCAAACTTGTTTTAACTCGGCGGCGATTTCCTTGGCAGTTTTTGGCATCACTTGCATTAAGCCCTTCGCACCAACTGAAGAATCAGCGGTTTCATCAAATGCACTTTCTTGACGCAATAAACCAAAAATTAAAGCCGGATCAATCTGATGTTTTGCTGCGTGTAGATCGATTTGATTGGCGTAAATCAGCGGAAACCGCAACGCCATGTCATTCCATTCATGCGCTTTAGCACTGGTAAAAATCGCAATCGTTGGCCATTGCCATTGTTCAGCCAGTTTCGCAGCCACCGCCAAATCGTGTTTATCCAAATTCGCTGTCGCAAACCACCATTGGCGTTTAGCTTCTAATTGCCTATCTAAAGCCAAAAATTCGCTAACCATCTGAAAATTGGCTTGTTGTTTTAATTGCGCCATTTCCTCGGCGCTGACATGAATCGGATTGTCGGCCAAATTAATCGGTTGTTGCAATTTTTCGGCAGCTAGAAAACCGTAAAAACTGCGTTGCTGCGCTAATTGTTGAAATAAATGCTCGGCCTGTTGTTTTTGCCCTAATTCATGCAAGGCTCGTGCTTGCCAATATTGCCATTTATCTTGGTGCTTGCTTTCATCATCTAATCCAGCCAGCGCGGCATTGGCCGCCGACCAATTTTGCGCTCGTAAAGCGGCGCGAATTTGCCATTCTCGATTGGCTTTGCTGGGTTTGCTTAATTGCGCCAAGCGTTGATAAGCATCGGCTTCGCCTTTTAAAGCTAAAGCCAAGGCCAAGTTGTTTTCGGTATCAATTAAAATTTCAGGCGCAATATTAATCGTGTTTTTTTCGCGATCCCAACTCGCTAATGCGGCTGATAAATCGCTATCCGCCAAGCGCAGAATGGTTTGAGCAAAAATCTGTCCGGCTTGGTCAGAGTCACGCTTCCAGTCGCCATTTTGTTTGACCAATTCCGGTTGCTTATACAGCTTTAACCAAACGCCAGCGATTTGACGGCGTGGCTCGGATAAGAGACTTAATAATTGGCTGGCCGCTTGTGGGTTGTTATTACTTAATTCCAACTTGAATTTTTGCCAAGCCAAATCGCTATCAAAACTGCTCGACTGCTTTAATAAGCCAAACAAAGCATCGCAATTTTCAGCATCTGGATTCGTTTGTAGCCATAAGCGTTTAGCGCTTTCCAAGGCAGTTGCTTGTTGATTGTTGTGATACTGCGCCAAAGCAAACAGGCATTGTGTTTCTGGATTGTTGCTAGGGTATTGGTGATTCAGCACACTCTCCCAGCGTTGTTGCTTGGCTAAAAATAACAGCCATTTGCTTTGTAGTTGTGGTGCGAAGCGACTATCGGCGTACTCGTTCAGATACAGCTCAATGCTACTTTGATCTTCAAGATGGTTTTTCAACCATTGATAATGTAGAAAAGGGTAGAGTGGATAGCTTTTTAAACTGGCCGCCAAGGCAAAATAATCGGCCTCGCGGTTTTCGCTGATGTAGCGTTCGGCTTGTAAAAACGCTTGACGTTGTGCAATTCGGTTTTGGCTGGCATCCTCAACAGCAAAACCATTGCTATTGAATAAGCAGCACAGCAGTAATTGCAAAAATAGCTTATGAATTGATTTGTGTGGCATGGCGCAGCCTCACCCATAAAAGTAAAAACAATTGAACCGCTTTATAATAAACAAAGCCTAATTCAGACATCTTATCCCTTTGAAAACAAAACGCACTATTAGCCAAGCAAAATATTCTTGGCGATACATTATTCAAATTGCCTTAAAGCATAAAAAACAACTGATAGTTGGTAATCTGATTGCCTTTCTAGCCACAGCTGCCAGCGTTCCGGTGCCGTTGTTGATGCCGTTATTGGTTGATGAAGTGTTACTGAATCATCCCAGCATAGTCTTAAATACGATCAATCCGTGGCTACCACCCGAATGGCAACAGCCGGTGTTTTACATTGGCGGCGTGTTGGTGGTGAGTTTGTTGTTAAGGCTGGCGACTTTGGTGCTCAACATTATTCAAACTCGGCAATTTTCCAATATCGCTAAAGAGGTGGTGTTCAGAATTCGCGCTGATTTGATTGGTCAATTGCAAACCATTTCAATGTCTGAATATGAAAGCTTAGGCAGCGGCACCGTGGCGGCGCATATGGTCACTGATTTAGATACCTTGGATAACTTTATCGGTTCCACCATTAGTAAGTTGATTGTCGCTTGTTTCACCGTGCTAGGTACGGCGTTGATTTTGCTATGGATGAATTGGCAATTAGGCTTGTTTATTATCGTTTTAAATCCGGTGGTGATTTATTTAGCCAAAGCGATAGGCTCAAAAGTTAAAGATTTAAAAATCAACGAAAACAAAGCCTATAGCGTTTTCCAACAAGCACTCAGCGAAACTTTAGAAGCTATCCACCAAATTCGCGCCAGTAACCGCGAACAGCATTATTGCCAACAACTCATCAATAGCGCCCAAGCGGTTAAAGACCATTCAACGATTTTTGCTTGGAAAAGTGATGCTGCGGTGCGGATGAGTTTTTTAACCTTTTTATTTGGTTTCGACATTTTCCGCGCCACCGCGATGTTGATGGTGTTGTATTCGGATTTAAGCATTGGCGAAATGTTGGCGGTGTTTGGCTATTTATGGTTCATGATGGCACCGGTTCAGGAAATTTTAAGCATCCAGCAAGCCTTTTATGCCGCGCGTGGTGCCTTAAATCGGGTCAATCAACTCACCACTTTACAGCGCGAGCCGCAATATCCGCATCTCAGCAATCCGTTTTTAAATCAAAAAACCGTTGCGCTTAGCGTTAAAAACCTGCATTTCAGCTATAACGACGAGCCAGTTCTAAATGGCATCAATTTAGAGATTAAAGCCGGTGAAAAAATTGCTTTGGTCGGTGCTAGTGGCGGCGGTAAATCGACCTTGGCGCAAGCTTTGATCGGTTTATATCAAGCCAATCAAGGCATGATTTATTTTAATAACACGCCAATCAATGAAATCGGCTTGGATGTGGTACGTGAGCATGTGGCAACCGTGTTGCAACATCCAGCTTTATTAAACGCCAGCATTCGCGCCAATCTGACTTTAGGGCGAGAGATTAATGATCGAGAGTTATGGGAAGCGCTGGAATTAGCACAATTAAAATCAACCGTGCTTGAGCTGGAACAAGGCTTAGATACGGTAGTTGGGCGGCAAGGGGTCAGATTATCCGGTGGTCAACGCCAGCGCTTAGCGATTGCGCGGATGATAGTCAGCAAGCCGTCGGTGGTGATTTTAGATGAAGCCACTTCCGCATTAGACACCGAAACCGAATACAAACTGCATCAAGCGCTAAACAGCTTTTTGCAAGGCAGAACCACTTTAATTATTGCCCATCGACTAAGCGCGGTTAAACAAGCCGATCACGTTTATGTGTTTGAGCAAGGTCAAATCTGCGAACAAGGCAGCCACGAAACCTTGATCCAACAAAATGGCTTATATTCCAAACTTTACCGAGATTACGCATAGTGACCGACATCTACGACTTACACAGTCATTCCATCGCCTCCGATGGCGCACTTTCACCGACCGAATTAGTCAAACGTGCTCATGAAAAAGGCGTCACCGTTTTAGCTTTGACCGATCACGACACCACCAACGGTTTAGCCGAAGCCCAACAAGCAGCGGCCGAATTGGGAATGCGCTTAATTAACGGTATTGAGTTATCCGCCAGCCATTTGAATCAATGTTTGCATATTGTTGGTTTGAATATCGACCCGAATAACCCTGCTTTGAGCGAAGGGATTGCACAGCAACAAAAGATTCGTGATTTACGAGCCAAACAAATCGCTGAAAAACTGGAAAAAAAGAAGATTTCTGGCGCTTATGAATTTGTCACCCAAGCCGCTGGCAACGGCGAAATCACCCGTTCGCACTTTGCGGATTTTTTATTAACTCATCAGCATGTCACGACACAACAAGAAGCCTTTGATCGCTATTTAAGCAAAGGTAAACCGGCATTCGTGCCGACCGTTTGGGCGAGTTTAGAAGAAACTGTGGCTTGGATTAAAGCCGCTGGTGGCGTGGCGGTTGTCGCGCATCCTCTGCGTTATAAGCTCAGTGTAAAGTGGATGAATCGGGCTTTAGCGGTGTTTAAACAAGCGGGCGGGCAGGGCATTGAAGTAGTAACAGGCCGCGCCAGTCTTGATGAAATCCGCATGAGTCAGCAGTTTGCCGAAAAACACCAGCTTTACGCATCGGCGGGTTCCGATTTTCATGCTCCAGATAATCTATATTTGGAATTGGGGCGCTTGGCGGCTATGCCAGCCGGTTTGAAACCGGTTTGGGAATTGTTCTAATTAGTTGCTTCCCTGTGTTAAATCAAAACCAATAGCTTGCGCCAATTGGTTTTGTTTGTTTTCGCTAATATTCAGCAGAATAGTTTTGGCGTCTATTGAAGCGGATAAAGAAATCAATTGTTGTAGTTTCTCTTTGATTTTATGCTCATAAAATTTATCAGAATCGCTTGCAAATAAGCCGACAAAATCCGGCGATGATTTAATAATTAAATCAAATGTCGATTTATCGAGGCTGTGATAATCAAATTTCAAAGCGATTCGATAGCCGCGACGTTGGTAGTTAGCCAGTCCTTTTAGCAGAGAATGGTAAAAACGCGAATATAAGCCATTGACTGTCATCGCAATAGCGACATTATTGGTTTGCAATCCGCATTGGCCGATGACTTCTTCAAAATACACACCGTGATCAGTCTTAACCCCGAGAATATGTCTAGGGTCTACATCTAAAAACAATAATTCATCTCGATGCGACTGCGGTAAGTAATTTAGCATGTGCACGGTTCTGGTTAAACGATCAAAGTTGATAATCGATTCCGAGGAGTTGTGGGTTTGCTTCTGAGGATCTAACAGATTATCTAATTCGGTAGTTTGCAGTATCGGCGCTTGATTAGCGCTAACCTTTAATTGGGCAGCATGGCCAATAATCGTGTTTTCATTATCATTAGTGCGAATTGGGTTTAATTGAGTGCCGACCCGAATCGGGCCAAATAAACCTTCAACTTTATGATTGTTTAATATAAATGGTCTGAATCCCGCATTATGTTCATGCTCTAATCGGTCATTAAAATATTCAACTAATTGCTGTAAAGGCATATTGTTAATCCTGTCTAAATTATTTGGCTAAAGGCTTTGATGTTTGGCGAATGGTTTAAAAAAAGGCGGGAGATTAATCCCGCCAGAATAGACGTCCTTGATGCTAGGAGGAGGTTTAGCATTGTCCTTAATTCGCACATAACAGCCATGGAATGCCGTTGGATATAGATTAATAAAAATTCATTATTTTATGAAACGATAAAAATTAATTTTTATATCGTTTTTTAAGATAAAAGAGTGGAGTCAATTATTCTGATTAGTAAGCTTGACAAATCCCTTAAAAAACAAGTAATTTAAATTAATAGCTGACTGGACAACCGGAGGCCAATGCATCTTTGACGATGCATTGGCCTTTTTTTTGGCCTAAAGAAAATGGTAAGGAAACAGGCATGTTAAGGATCGAAGTATGACAGTGGTTGGAAACCAATACGACTGGGGAATAGAACCCTTGGTCAACGCATTACGCGAGATTAGAGAGCAATCACTCGAACAACGCCAACGTCGCCACCAACCGCCCAAATTACCCTCGCGTAACATCATTGCTGAAATTGTCGAAAACTTAGGCGCTGTTTTATTTCCTAACCGTTTAGGTCAGCCCGATCTTAAAGACGAAGGTATTGATTATTTTGTTGGCCATACCCTAGACAGCTTATTGCGCCAATTACATCAGCAATTGGCGTTAGAGCTTAATTTCATTGCCGAACAGCAAGGCTTATGTGTCGATTCTAAAGGCCAAGCCGCCGAAATTACCCGTCAATTTGCCGCTACTTTACCGACGATTCGCCGTCTGATTGATAGCGATATTCAAGCGGCTTACGAAGGCGATCCAGCCGCAAGATGTGCTGATGAAGTGTTGGTGTGTTATCCCGGCATTGTCGCGGTTATCCATCACCGCATTGCTCATGTTTTGTATCAAGCTGGTGCGCCTTTGGTCGCTCGCATGATTGCCGAAATCGCCCATTCAGCCACTGGAATCGATATTCACCCCGGCGCACAAATTGCCGACAGTTTTTTCATTGATCACGGCACTGGTGTGGTGATTGGCGAAACCGCGATTATTGGCAGCAATGTTCGTCTTTATCAGGCTGTCACGTTAGGTGCCAAACGGTTTGCTAAAGATGACAGCGGTATGTTGGTCAAGGGCAACGCCCGTCACCCGATTGTTGAAGATGATGTGGTGATTTATGCCGGCGCAACCATTTTAGGTCGTATCACTATCGGTCGTGGCTCAACGATTGGCGGCAACGTCTGGCTGACCAATAGCGTGCCAGAGGGTAGTCATATTAGCCAAGCGCAATCCAAGAGTGCCATGTTTGTTAGTGGTGCAGGGATTTAGTGCTCATGTTGCCGAGTAGGGTGGATAAGCGTAGCGCCATCCAACATGTTGGCCTTCGCGGTGGATGGCGCTGCGCTTATCCACCCTACGTGGAACGGCTTAATTGTTTGTAGTAAACGTCGGCATGGAAGCCAGCATTTTAAAAAACGTCGTAGTTTCGACAATAAAATTGTATTAACCAAAAACACAGGAAAATAGCATGTCAGACATCCATCAAGCTCATACCGCATTAGGCGACGTCGCTGCGCGTACCTTATCGAATGCGACCAAAACCGTACCAATGATGGGTACGATTACCCCGCGTTGGCTGGTTCACCTGTTGCCTTGGGTGCCAGTCGAAGCCGGTATCTACCGTGTTAACCGTGTTAAAAGCGACACTAGCATCAGCGTTGATTGCTCAAGCTTAGATGAAAAAGTATTGCCACAAACTTTCGTTGATTACGAAGAATGGGGCCGTGAATACCGCTTAAACGCAGTGAACACGGTATTAGACGTTCACACCCGTGTGGCTGATTTGTACAGCAGCCCATACAACCAAATTCACGAACAATTACGTTTAACCATCGAAACCGTTAAAGAACGCCAAGAAAGCGAATTGTTGAATAACGCTGAATATGGTTTGTTAAACAATGTCGCGCCATCGATGAAAGTGCAAACACGCACCGGTGCACCAACCCCAGATGATTTGGACGAATTAATTGCTAGAGTCTGGAAAGAGCCAGGCTTCTTCTTGGCGCATCCACGCGCGATTGCTGCCTTTGGTCGTGAATGTACTCGTCGTGGCACACCACCACCAACCGTGACCATGTTTGGTTCACAATTCATCACTTGGCGCGGTATTCCATTAATTCCATGCGACAAACTGAAAATTGTTGATGGCAAAACCAACATCTTGTTGTTACGCACCGGCGAAAGCCGTCAAGGTGTGGTGGGTTTGTATCAACCTAACTTAACCGATGAATTAAGCATGGGTCTTTCTGTGCGTTTCATGGGTATCAACCACAAAGCGATTGCCTCTTACTTAGTGTCACTTTACTGCTCATTAGCGGTATTAACTGAAGACGCATTAGGTGTATTGGAGAATGTCGAAGTAGGCAAGTACCATGAGTACAAATAAGCTCGAACTATCGAGTTTGGCTCAGCAAGCCTTGACGGGTGCTCCTGATGTGGGTGCTGGTTTGCCCGATGTGGCAGAGTTGACAGCGTTGGCGAATCGTTTTTTTGCCGCACTGCCTAATGAAACGGTGTCGCTTGATAATTTACCGAGCAATCTCAATCCATCGGTGATTACCAGCCACTTGCCAACTAACAACGTGCCGCCGATTGATGACGGTGCCTTGTCTGCACTGGCTCAACGTGGCTTTGCTTCACCGAACGAGTCGGAGCTGAAAAGCGTTTTAAACCGTGCGCCAGCATTTACCTCAAGTTTGCCCACTGTGGATTCAGCCGGTTCATCGTTTTATTTTCTTGACGGTGTCACCAGCTTAAACAGTAAAGCGCAACTGCCAGGTTTGGCAGCGCCAAAAGCTGCGTTTGATGTTCATGCGGTGCGTCGCGATTTTCCGATTTTGAAAGAGCGGGTTAATGGTCATCAATTGGCTTGGTTGGACAATGCAGCGACTACGCAAAAGCCGCAAGTAGTGATTGATCGGATTTCCGAGTTTTATCAACATGAAAATTCCAATATTCACCGTGCAGCCCATGAATTAGCGGCAAGAGCTACTGATGCTTATGAAGGGGCGCGTAATATTGTCACTCGCTTTATCAATGCGCCATCCGCCAACGAAGTGATTTTCGTTCGTGGCGCTACCGAAGCGATCAATTTGGTGGCGAAAAGCTGGGGTCGGCAAAACATTGGTGAAGGCGACGAGATTATTGTCAGCTGGTTAGAACATCACGCCAATATCGTGCCTTGGCAACAATTGTGTGCCGAAACTGGCGCGGTATTGCGAGTGATTCCGGTCGATGATGATGGTCAGGTGATTTTGGCAGAGTTCCAAAAACTGTTAAATCCACGCACCAAGCTGGTGTCATTTACCCAAGTATCGAATGCTTTGGGGACAGTAACACCCGCGCAGGAAATGATAGCGATGGCGCATCGTGCAGGCGCTAAAGTTTTGCTGGATGGCGCACAATCGGTTTCGCATTTGCGAGTTGATGTGCAAGCCTTAGATTGCGATTGGTTTGTGTTTTCAGGCCACAAAATCTTTGGTCCAACCGGTATTGGCGTGGTGTATGGCAAAGCCGAAGTCCTAGAAGCTACTCAGCCTTGGCAGGGTGGCGGCAATATGATTGAAGACGTGACTTTCGAGAAAACCGTCTATCAACCAGCACCGGCTAAATTTGAAGCAGGTACTGGCAATATTGCTGATGCGGTCGGTCTTGGTGCGGCGCTGGAATATGTCAATAAACTCGGCATTGAACGGATTGCTCAATATGAGCATGAGTTGCTGGTTTACGGTATGCACGCTTTGCAATCGGTGCCAGGTGTGCGCTTGATTGGCACAGCGCCGGATAAAGCCAGCGTTTTGTCATTCACCTTAGCTGGTCATAGCACCCAAGATGTCGGCGCGGCTTTAAACAAAGTCGGTATCGCCGTGCGTTCTGGTCATCATTGTGCTCAGCCGATTCTGCGTCGTTTTGGCGTTGAATCAACCGTGCGTCCTTCATTAGCGTTTTACAACACCTACGAAGAAATTGATCGTTTGGTGGCGACAGTCAAGCGTTTGCAGTGCAGTAAACATAGGTTTTAAATCAATAGATAACCCGTTCATGGTGATATTGTGGCCTTGAACGGGTTTTTTCTTTCCAGAAAATCATTAGACAATTCCGTTAAAAAATAACTGAAAAGCTTGTCAACATAGACTCACCTTGTTAATTTAAGCTAAATTACAAACAAGGAGGTTTTAAAAGTTATGCCCCATTCCACACCTGTTATCTCGATAAACAGCTATCGATTTTACTTTGATAAACCTCAGACACTACGATTACCTGAATATGCTGGCTCAGCTTGGCGAGGTGCATTAGGTCACGCTTTAAAAAGAACAGTTTGCGTAGTTAGAAATACACCCTGCAACCAATGCTTGCTACAAAATGCTTGTGCCTACAGTTATATTTTTGAAACACCGCCACCCGCCAATAGCGAAAAAATGCGTAAGTACACAGCGGCACCGCATCCGTTTGTGTTGCAGTTAGACCAAGCAATCGCCGAAAACCCGGAACAGTACAGCTTGAATTTGATTCTATTCGGTCACGGCCAACGTTACTTGCCGTATCTGATTCAAGCCTTAAAAACCGCTGGTGAAGATGGTATTGGCGCGAGTAGACAAGCATTGCAATTGATCAAAATCGATCAAATCAACCCAAGCCAAAACGCCACCACCATCTACCAAAATGGCTCATTAGCGCCACAAGCCAACAACGCTGCTATCGACATTCCCCCAATGCCAAATAGCATCGAAATCACCTTACATACCCCAGTCAGAATCAAACAAGATGGCAAAAATCTAACCGCAGCCAGCTTTAATTTTGGCGCTTTCTTTAACACCCTATTAAGACGAATTTCGCTAATCAGCTATTTTCACACCGACACCCCCTTAGAAACCGATTTTGCAGGACTCAGCCAGCAAGCAAGAACCATCCAATTTAATAGCCAACAATTAAAATGGTACGACTGGACACGTTTTTCATCACGACAAAAAACCGAAATGAATATGGGCGGCGTGGTTGGGACGTTACAGTTAAATATGGCTGGCCTAGAAAACTTCTGGCCTTATTTATGGTTAGGCCAATGGACCCATCTTGGTAAAGGCACCAGTATGGGCATGGGTGCTTATTCGATCAAAATCAGCGACTAACCGCCAATGAATTCAAAGACCATACTGTTGGCTGTCACAGGTTTAACACCGCAAGTTGTTACCGAAACCCTCTACGCCATTTATCAGCAAGGCCAGTCTATGCCGGCTGAAATTCATATTCTCACCACCGCCGAAGGTTATCAACGCGCCAAAGCATTACTGATTGAGGAGGGCTGGTTAGCCAAGTTTTACAGCGATTACCAACTCGCCAAACCGCCATTTACCGAACAGCACATCCATTGCCTTGCTACCGAAAGTGGCGATATTACAAGCCCAGCTGATAATCAAATCATGGCCGATACGATTAGCGAATCAATACGTCAATTCACTGCCGACAGCCATACTCATTTACATGTATCAATCGCTGGTGGCAGAAAAACCATGAGCTATTACGCCGGTCACGCACTATCACTGTATGGCCGTCCTCAAGATCGTCTTAGCCATGTACTAATCACAGCCGAATACGAAACCCATCCCTTGTTTTATTATCCAACCCCGTATTCACAGATTATCTACAGCAACGATGCCAGCCGAAAAGCGCTTGATACTCAAAATGCTGAAGTCACCTTGATTGACATTGCCTTTGTCAGATTAAGACATGGTTTAGATCAGGCTTTATTAGAGGGAAAAAGCAGTTTTAGCGCCGCCGTTAACAAAGCCCAACAAATGTTAGGGCCAGCGTTCTTAACCATTGATAGCAAACAATTGAAATTGGTTATTAAAGATCAAACCATCAAATTAACGCCCGCAGATTTTGCCTTTTACCAATGGCTATTAAATCGTCAAGCCAAGGCTGAAATTGCCCCAACTTGTCCCAGCAACGGTGCGCCTGATAAAGATTACGCCGAACAATACCTATTGCATTACCGGCAATTACAAGACTCAGATAGAACCCATCAAACCTTGGTAGACGGTATGAGCAAAGTATTTTTTGAACAACGCAAATCGCGGATTAATAAACAGTTAAAACAAGCACTACAACACGCCGCCGCGCCTTATTTAATTAGCCCATTTGGCAAAAGACCGCAAACCCGCTATCGGATAGGGTTAGAGGTTGAGCAGATTCAATTTGTCTAGGAGAACCATCAATGACGATTAACCCATTGCTGGAGCAATCCAGTCGGATCGCTTTAGCAGCGTTTTTACATGATTTAGGCAAATTTGCAGAACGGGCAAAATTACCAATCGACGAAGACACGCTCAATGCTAATAAACAACTTTACTGTCCTCATCGTAAACAGCATGTTGATGATAAAGGCTGGTTTAGTCATGTTCATGCTGCCTATACAGGATTGGCAATGGATCTGATAGAGCCGCATATGCCGGAATTAACAGGTACTGATTTTGCGCCGTTTGGTTCATGGAAAACCAAGGATGTCGATGATTCGTTTATCAATGCAGCCGCCAAACACCACAAACCAGATACTTTCCTGCAATGGATAATTGCCACTGCCGACCGCGTAGCATCGGGTTTTGATCGTGAAGAGTTTGAACAATACAATCAAGCAGACGAAGGCACAGAAACCGGTAAAAATCATTACACTGCCCGTCAGTTAACCTTATTTGAACAAATCAATAAAAGCCAGAAACAAGCGACAGAGTTTAACTACCGTTATCCACTTCGCCCATTATCGCCAAACAGTATTTTTCCGGTTAAAGCAGTTGGCTATGAACATAACGATAATCAAAAAGCCCAAGCAGAATATCTTGAGCTTTGGCAGGGATTCACCCAAGCATTAACTCAACTACCTAAATCACACCGCAACAACTGGTCGTTATGGCTAGATCATTTTGAAACTTTGTGGGGTGTTTATACCCAAGCCATCCCATCAGCAACGGCCTTCAATGTTCGCCCTGATGTTTCCTTATACGATCATTCACG
>Ga0208223_1000140_pt1 | contig 18416 bp, 20 predicted proteins | sample LakMenE07Oct09ns_FD_150678 | JGI IMG/M metagenome (GOLD analysis project Ga0208223, IMG submission 150678) | Freshwater microbial communities from Lake Mendota, WI - 07OCT2009 deep hole epilimnion ns (SPAdes) | ecosystem: Environmental > Aquatic > Freshwater > Lake > Epilimnion/Euphotic zone ...
CTCGCTGGCTTGATGAGCTTTGATCACCACAATAAATTCACCGTGCGGCATTCCCAATTCTTTAATAGTGTCGGAAATTCGCTGTTGTAACTCGGCACCAGCGCGTTGACGGCTGACGGTTAATTGCTCGGCGCGGCTTTGGTATTGTTTTAACAAACGCTGGCAATCGCCATTCAAGCTTTCGATACGTTCACTGCTGTGAGTGATATTGTCTAATTGCTGAGCTAATTGAGTCGCGAGTTCTGGCAGTTCCTCGGCATTGACTTTGTGCTTGCGACTCAAGTTTTGAATCACACCGATTTGATTTTCCAGCCATTGCATTTGCTGTGGATCGGCTTCTTGGCTATCCAAAAAGCGCCGTAATTGTTGAGCCGCTTCGCTGATTTGAATATCGGCATCAGCCAATAATTCGCCTATGCCATTCAACTCTGGCGCGTAGCTGGCTAATTCACCAATCGCATGACTGCAATGCCCCAGCATTTCGGCGACAGATTGCTGATCGTTGTCATACAGAATCTCGAGCTGTTGCTGACCAACACTCAGGATTTTGCCCAGATTGGCGAGTTTATGATGTTCATTAGCCAAGGCTGGATAATCAAAATTTTCTAAATCCAGCTGTTGCAATTCATCGAGTTGATAACGCAATAAATCTTCACGCTCGACTTGATCACTACCGTCTTTTAATAGTTGTTTCAGGGTTTTATTGGCGAGTTTCCAGTCATTAAAACTTTGGTTTACTTCATCCAGCAAGGCTTTGTGGGCGGCAAAATCATCGAGTAAATTGCGTTGTTCGTCGGCATCCAACAAAGTTAAATGCGCGTGCTGGCCGTGGATTTCGACTAATAAACGGCTGAAACTTTGCAGGGTTTGCAGATTGACGGGACGATTGTTGATATAGGCTTTGGAGCGACCATCATCGCTGACAGTGCGGCGAATTAAACATTGATTTTCATCATCTAATTCATGGTCGAGCAGCCATTGTTTGGCTAACGGCTCATCGGCTAAATCAAATTCGACAATAATTTCTGCCCGTTTGCAGTTGGGGCGAACATAGCCAGAATCAGCGCGGTCACCCAGCGCCAAACCCAGCGCGGTTAATAAAATAGACTTACCCGCGCCGGTTTCGCCAGTCAAAACGGTCATCCCCGGTTCCAGCTCTAAATCCAATGAGTCTACAACCGCTAAATCGATAATATTTAAGTTAATCAGCATGTCATCAGGCGGGATTACCGCCGCTCCAGTTGAGTTTGCTTCTAAGAATATGGAAAAAATCGTGATCTTCGGGGTGCAAGATGGTGATGGCTTTATCAGCTTTTTTAATCACAATCTGATCGCTACAGCGCACATCGGGAATTTCTAAATGGTCGCAAGTGACTTGGGCGTTGATTTGCTTGATGTGGCTAAAGCGGATTTCGATTTCGACATTGTCATCAATCACAATCGGTCGATTCGATAAGGTATGTGGATTGAGCGGCACTAATACCAAGGCATGTAAACCAGGGTGCAAAATCGGCCCACCTGCGGATAAGGAATAGGCAGTTGATCCGGTCGGCGTGGCAACGATTAAGCCATCAGAACGCTGAGTATTGAGATAAACGCCATCAATACTGGTGACAATTTCAATCATGCTTGGCGTCACCCAGCGATGCACCACCACTTCATTGACCGCAGTTTGCTGATGTATCACTTGATCATCACGAATAATTTTAGTGATCAGTAAATGCCGTTGTTCGGTTTTATAACGACCGGCCAAAATTGCATCTAACTGGCTTAATAATTGTTCCGGTGAAATATCCACCAAAAAACCTAGACGACCTAAGTTAACCCCCAATATCGGCACATCATAATCAGCCGCCGCCCGCGATGCGCTAAGAAAAGTACCATCACCACCGACCGCAATAATTAAGTCACTGTTTTGCGCCAAGACTTGGATGGCAGCGCTTTGCACATTGGTTTGATTCACAAAACCGACACTTTCAGCATCAACCATCACCGTATGCCCACGGCCTTGTAAATACCCATAAAGCTGGTTCAGTGTACCGGCGATGCTGGGATCACCAATCTTGCCGATAATGCCGATCCGTTGAAATAGTGTGGACATAATGAAGTTATTTAAGTGGATTGACTTCGATTATACAAATAATTGCCCATCCTGAAAGCCAAGTCACAAAACTGGTTTTATTGACAAGGCGGATTTCAGCTGATAGTTTTTGTTGGCACTCACCCATTCAGAGTGCTAATTGCTTTCATCAGGTATCGGTTGTGATTAAAAATCAGGATTTAAACGAACGCTCGCTTTATCTACTTAAATCGTTAGTTGAACGCTATATTCACGACGGCCAGCCAGTGGGTTCACGGGCGCTTTCTAAAGATCCACAACTGAATTTAAGCCCTGCCAGCATTCGCAATGTGATGGCCGATTTAGAAGATATGGGGCTGATTCATTCGCCACATACTTCCGCAGGTCGTGTGCCGACTGTTAGCGGTTATCGTTTGTTTGTCGATAGTTTGTTGACAGTTAAGCCTTTGGTTTCCAGCGAACTCAATCAGATGCAAACCAGCCTGATTTCAAATGGCGAACAAACCAGCGATGTTTTAACCAAAGCCTCACATCTACTCTCTGAAATGACGCAAATGGCCGGTGTTGTCACCCTGCCCCGCCGTGAATCGGTGAGTTTGCAGCATATCGAATTTTTGCCGATGTCGAATAATCGAGTTTTGGTGATTTTTGTCACCAACGGCGATGAAGTGCATAACAAAATCATCAATACCGAAAAACGCTTTAGCCCCGCCGAATTGCAACAAGCCGCCAATTATTTGAATTCGGTTTACAGCGGTCGCAGCTTAGCCAGCATTCGCAATTTAGTCTTGAAAGAAATGGAACGCGATCACAGCGCAGTCAATCAAGGCATGTTGGATGCGGTGAGCATGGCGCAGCTGACCTTCGCCCAACAGCCTAAAGATGATTATGTGCTGAGCGGTGAAACTAATTTAATGGGCTTTTCCGAATTGTCGGACATGGATCGCTTGAAACAATTATTTGAAGCGTTTAGCCAAAAGCGCGGCGTGATTCATTTATTGGATCAATGTTTGCAAGCGGACGGTGTACAGATATTTATTGGTGAAGAATCCGGCTATAGCGCTTTTGATCGTTGTAGCTTGGTCACCGCCCCTTATTCGGTGAATAACGAAGTGGTTGGGGTGCTGGGCGTAATCGGGCCGACCCGCATGGCTTATGAAAAAGTCATCCCCTTTGTCGATGTCACCGCAAAATTATTAGGCGCAGCCTTGAATCCTAAATAATTGCCCTTATGGTTTAGGGCAACCTTGTTTATAAAACCTTGGAGTCACAATGAGTCATCAACAATCAAGCCACGAACAACAACCCGACATCGAGTTAGATGCCGAAGTGCTTGAGCCAATTGAAGCAGTAGAAGAAGTTGTAAGCGAAGTCGAAGCAGAAGCAGAAACCGGCGAAGTCAGCATCGAATCGTTACAACAGCAATTAGAAGCCGCGCAACAACAAGCCGCTGCCAATCTCGATAAAGCCTTGCGCGTGCAAGCTGAGATGGAAAATCTAAAAAGACGGGTTCAAAAAGATTTAGACGACGAACGCAAATACGGTTTGACCAAAATCGCTAAAGAATTATTGAGCGTCGTAGACAGCTTAGAGCTTGGTATTCAAGCCGCTAGCAGCGATTTACCAGAAGTGGTGAAATTACGCGAAGGCAGCGAATTAACCGTCAAACAATTTGAAGCGGTATTTGGCAAATTCAACATCGAAGCCATCGACCCAACTGGTCAACCGTTCAATCCTGAATTACATCAAGCGATGGTCATGCAACCTAGCAGCACCGTTGAACCGGGCAGCGTTATCAACACTTTCCAAAAAGGCTATGTGTTGAACGGTCGCTTACTACGCCCTGCGATGGTTGTGGTCGCAAAAGCTGAATAAAACGGAAAAACTCAAGCATCAGGCTTGAAAAATCCACCAGCAACCACATATCGCTAACAAGTTTTAATTTATTCCTTTTTTAAGTTTGGAGAATCTCAATGGCTAAAATGATCGGTATCGATTTAGGCACCACCAACTCTTGCGTTGCAGTATTAGAAAACGGCACCGCACGCGTTATCGAAAACAGCGAAGGCGCACGTACCACACCTTCTATCATCGCTTTCACTGCTGATAACGAAGTATTGGTTGGTCAATCGGCTAAACGTCAAGCGGTTACCAACCCAGAAAACACATTATTCGCAATCAAGCGTTTAATCGGTCGTCGTTTTAAAGAAGACGCAGTCCAAAAAGACATCAAAATGGTGCCTTACAAAATCATGGAAGCCAACAACGGCGACGCATGGGTTGAATGCCACGGTAGAAAAATGGCTCCACCAGAAGTTTCATCACGCGTATTAATGAAACTGAAAAAAGACGCTGAAGCATTTTTGGGTGAAGAAGTCACCGAAGCGGTTATCACCGTTCCTGCTTACTTCAACGACTCACAACGTCAAGCCACTAAAGACGCTGGCCGTATCGCTGGTTTAGACGTTAAACGTATCATCAACGAACCGACTGCTGCAGCATTGGCGTTTGGTATGGACAAACCAAAAGGCGACACCACCATCGCGGTTTATGACTTGGGCGGCGGTACATTCGACGTTTCTATCATCGAAATCGCAGAAATCGAAGGCGAACACCAATTTGAAGTATTAGCCACCAACGGCGATACTTTCTTGGGCGGTGAAGATTTCGACTTACGCATCATCGACTTTTTGGCCAACGAATTTAAACGCGACAGCGGCATTGATTTGCACAACGACCCATTAGCGTTGCAGCGTTTAAAAGAAGCAGCAGAAAAAGCCAAAATCGAGTTGTCATCCTCTGAACAAACCGACATCAACTTGCCTTACATCACTGCTGATGCCACTGGTCCAAAACACTTAAACGTCAAATTAACTCGCGCGAAATTAGAGTCTTTAGTTGACGATTTAATCGAAAGAACCAAAGGTCCTTGCTTACAAGCGATTAAAGACGCGGGCATTTCAACCTCAAAAATCAACGACGTTATCTTGGTCGGTGGTCAATCACGGATGCCAAAAGTCCAAGCTTTCGTTAAAAGCTTGTTCGACAAAGAACCACGCAAAGACGTTAACCCAGACGAAGCGGTTGCTTTGGGTGCGGCGATTCAAGCCGGTGTTTTAGGCGGCGATGTTAAAGACGTATTGCTATTGGACGTTACCCCATTGTCATTGGGTATCGAAACCATGGGCGGTGTGATGACCAAATTGATTGAGAAAAACACCACCATCCCAACCAATGCGTCACAAGTGTTCTCAACCGCTGATGACAACCAAACTGCAGTAACTGTTCACGTTTTACAAGGTGAGCGCGAAGTCGCTTCTGGTAACAAATCATTAGGTCGTTTCGATTTACAAGACATTCCACCAGCACCACGCGGCGTGCCACAAATTGAAGTGTCTTTCGACATCGATGCTAACGGTATTTTGAACGTATCGGCTAAAGACAAAGCGACTGGTAAAAAACAATCAATTATCATCAAAGCTTCTAGCGGTTTATCGGATGACGAAGTTGAACGCATGGTAAAAGACGCCGAAGCACACGCTGACGAAGACCGTAAAGTAGCGGCATTAGTTTCTGCTCGTAACCACGCAGAAGGCATGATCCACGCCACTGAAAAATCATTGAAAGAACTGGGCGACCAAGTTCACAGCGATGAAAAAGCAGCGATTGAAGCGGCAATCAGCGACTTGCAAGCGGTCGTTAAAGGCGATGACAAAGACGCGATTGAAGCGAAAACCAATGCTTTGACTGAAGTAGCTGGTAAATTAGCTGAACGCGTTTATGCACAAAACAATGCCGGTGGTGATGCTGGACACGCAGAAGCACATGGCGAGCAAGCCGCTGAACACGATCACAACGTGGTTGATGCTGAGTTTGAAGAAGTGAAGGATGATAAAAAGTAAGTCTTTGTAGCTTGGGTTAGGCGATAGCCGTAACCCAACATATTGGCCTTCGATTGTTGGGTTGCGCTCTATTCGAGCGTAACCCAACCTTAGATCAAAAAGTTACTATGCAAGACGCAATAACTGAAACAGACGAAAATATTCAATATCATTTATATGTGATAGCTAAAATTGAGCATAGTCTAGGTCGAGTAGAAACTGAAGGTGGGGTTTCTCATGAAGATGTCGAAAATAGATTTGAAAAATGGCTTTCCAATAATTTAAGTAAATGAGCATTCAATACAAGGTAGCTAACTAATGGACACAGCCTCAATAGAACGCGAAGCACTTCATTTACCCAGATCAGATAGAGCTAGACTTGCTCACAATCTGCTAATCAGTCTTGAAACCTTAAACGATACCGAGTTAAACGAAGCTTGGCTTGATGAAGCACAGCGTAGAGCGCATAAAATCGACCAAGGTGAAACCGAGTTGGTTTCAGCTGAGGACGTTAGCATTAAAGCCCATGCCTTATTAAAATGAAAATTCGCTTTGATCAAAATGCTGAAACTGAGCATCTTCAAGCTATATCATTTTATGAATCACAACAAAAAGGTTTAGGTGGTAACTACTTAAATGATTTTGAACAAACACTGAGCTCAATTATTAGCTCACCGCTACGTTTTCGTGTTCTACGTTCACCAGATATTCGTTCAGTTTCATTGGATAAATTCCCATACAAAATTTTATTTCGTGTCGCTATCGACGAGATTCAAATTTTGGCAGTAGCCCACAAAAGAAGAAGACCCGATTATTGGTTAGTCCGCATTTAAAAACTAAACAACGCCAAACCTCTAGGCATTGTTAAAATGTCCAACTTATAAAAACAACTCCATAGCAAAAAATGGCCGCAAAAGAAGATTTTTACAAACTGTTGGGCGTCAGCAAAAACGCCAGCGAAGCTGAAATTAAACAAAGCTATCGCAAAATGGCGATGAAGTATCATCCCGACAGAAACAAAGAGAATCCTGAACAAGCTGAGATTAAATTCAAGCAAATCAAGGAAGCCTACGAGATTTTATCCGACTCGAAAAAACGTGCCGCTTATGACCAATTTGGTCACGCTGGCGTTGACCCTTCCATGGGTGGCGGTCGTGGTGGTTTCGGCGGCGGGGCTGAAAATTTCAGTGATATTTTCGGCGATGTATTTGGTGATATTTTTGGCGGCGGTCGCCAACAACAGCGCAGCAGCGTCCAACGCGGCTCCGATGTGTTGTACAACCTTGAATTAACCTTAGAAGAAGCAGTCGGCGGTACCGAAACCACGCTGAAAGTGCCAGTTTTAACCACTTGCGGCGAATGTAGCGGCAGCGGCGCGAAAAAAGGCAGTTCACCGATCACTTGTTCAACCTGTCACGGTCACGGCCAAGTGCGGATGCAACAAGGCTTCTTCTCGGTTCAACAAGCTTGCCCAACCTGTCGCGGCACAGGCAAACAAATCAAAGACCCCTGCCCTAAATGCTACGGCCAAGGTCGGGTTAAAGAAACCAAAACTCTGTCAGTTAAAGTTCCAGCAGGTGTCGATACCGGTGACAGAATTCGTTTGGCCGGTGAAGGCGAAGCCGGTGTTAACGGCGGACCAAGCGGCGATTTGTATGTGCAAGTCAAAGTTAAAGACCATCACATTTTCACCCGCGATGGTGCTAATTTGTACTGCGAAGTACCGATCAGCTACCCGACCGCTTGCTTAGGCGGTGAGATTGAAGTGCCTACGCTAGACGGCAAAGTGATGTTAAAAATTCCAGCGGAAACCCAAACTGGCAAATTGTTCCGTTTACGCGGCAAAGGTGTAAAACCGGTGCGCGGCGGTGCAGTCGGCGATTTATTATGCCGTGTGCAATTAGAAACACCGGTGCATTTAACCAAAGAGCAACGCGCCTTGATTGAACAATTGGCAACCTCTTTAAGCGGTGGCGGCAAAAAACACAGCCCACAAGAACACGGCTTTATCGACGGCGTTAAAAGCTTTTTTGACAAATTAAAGGGATAAATCATGTTGCGTATTGCATTGGTCGGCGTGTCTGGCCGTATGGGTTTAAGCTTAATCAAAGCCGTGGCAGCCGCTGAACACGCGGAATTAACCGTCGCGGTTTCTCGTCCTGATAGTTTGGCAATCGGTAAAGATGCTGGCGAATTAGCCGGTATTTCACCGTTAGGCGTGACTGTTAGCGACAATTTGGCGGCTAAAATTGATCAATTTGATGTATTAATCGACTTCACCCGCCCAGATGCTTCGATGGAATACATCGAAATCTGCCGCCAAGCTGGTAAACAAATCGTCATCGGCACCACCGGTTATTCAGAAGCACAAAAAGCCGCCATCGCCGAAGCTGCTAAAGATGTGGCTTTGGTGATTGCGCCGAATATGAGCGTTGGGGTTAATCTGTCATTGAAACTGTTAGAAATGACCGCCAAAGTGATGGGCGATTACACCGACATCGAAGTGATCGAAGCCCACCACCGCCACAAAATCGACGCACCATCAGGCACAGCATTACGGATGGGCGAAGTGGTTGCCGCAACTTTAGGCCGTGACTTAAAAGACTGTGCGATTTATGGCCGCGAAGGCGACACTGGCGCTCGTGACCGTAAAACTATCGGCTTCTCCACCATCCGCGCTGGCGATATTGTTGGCGAACACACGGTAATGTTTGCTGATGATGGCGAACGAGTCGAAATCACCCACAAAGCCACCAGCCGCATGACTTTCGCCAATGGCGCGGTCCGTGCAGCGGTGTGGTTAGCGGCTAAACCGCAAGGCTGGTTTGATATGCAAGATGTATTAGGCTTGAAAGGCTAAATCAAAAAAGGGTGGATTAAATTAATCCACCCTTTTCGCTAATTCACCATCGAAACACTCAAACGCGCTTGGCGCTGCTGCTCAGCCACTTCAAGCTGTAACTTATAAGCCACGTAATATTTATAAATATTGCGAACATAAGTTGTGGTTTCCCAACCGACCTTATCGGCAACCACTAATTCAACGTGATTAAACCATCGATCAGGATTTAAACCCCGATTCACGGCTTCTTTTCGCATCCGATTAATGGTGCCAGGCCCGGCGTTATAACTAGCAAAAGCAAACAAAGTGCGATCATCGCCTTGAAAATTAGCATCACTAAAATAACTGGACATCAACTCATCCAAATATTTCGCGCCAGCATGAATATTCGGCTCCAATAACTTAATATCACCCACTCTTAAAACCTTAGCCGTTGATGGCAACACTTGCATCACCCCAATCGCCCCCGAAGGGCCTCGGGTTTCTTGTCTAAGCATAGACTCCTGATAACCTTGTGCAGCCAGCATCAACGGATCAAAACTGTATTGCTCACCGTATTTTTCAAACAACATTTGAATATTTTCAAAACGCTGCCAATCTTTATCAGCGGTATTGTCAATGATTTGTTTAATCTGTTTATTGAAGGCCTGCAATCGTTTTTCCAGCAGATTAAGTTTTTGGATGTTATTAACATAAAAATCCATCACCTCGGCTTTTAACTCTGGACTTTGCTTCCGCATTGCCCAACCAGAATGCCCTGCTTCACGGATAGCCAAATTGGTCACAGTAATTTTCGGCAATACCTGCGCCCAGATTTTTGCTTTCCAATCATCAGCGATCATGATGCTGATGACACCGGCATTCAGCATTTCCATTAAATCCTCATCTTCAATCGCATCGGGCACGGTGACGATTTTAATCGCTGTTTTACCTCGCTCGTGAAAGCGCTGATTTAAAGCCGTTAAGCTCTGAAAATAACTGGATGATTTACGTACATGTACCGTTGCACCTGACAATTCATCAATCGACTGAATCGGCAAGGCACTTGGCCCTGTTAAAATCAACTCAGAAACTTGCCTATTATCTGGGGCAAAGAAATCAACTTGCTCTAAACGTTCAGGGGTTTCAGTTAAATTACCCGCGGCAATATCGCCTAAACCATTGACTAAATCGTCTAACAAGCGTTCACGAGTAGTTGGCACAATCACTACTGTTACTGGACGTTTATGTAATTGTTTAGCGTATTTTTTATTGATATGACGCTCAAAATCTCGAACCAGATCAGCGGTTAAACCGCGAGCATGGCCTTTGTCATGGAAATAGAAAGTACGACTGTAAGGCACCAAAACCCGAATCAAGGTTCGGTCTAACATTTGATCAAAATCACCGAACCAAGGCTCATTATCGATAGACAATTGCCGAGAAACAGCTTGTGCCTTATCCGTTGGTTCTGAGAAAACGCTAGGCGGTACGACTAGCAAACAGATCAACAATAAAAGCTTATTTTTTAAATTCACGAATCACCATCGGATGGTTTACAACAAACAACTTAGATTGACTTAGTCAGTATTCGAGGCAGAATCAATTTGAGGTTGTCGTTGATCTTCAAATTCTCCTTGAGCACATGAATCTGAAATCATTGGCAACCTCACTTAAATCATTTATTAACCAATCAGCCGTAGCCAATCAATTATCGAGGAAAAGGAAATGAGCAAAATCAAATACATCCTAGTTTTAGCGCTATTAACGACAGCGTGTCAAGACATGAAAATGGATCGAAAAGTACAAAAGTCTGTGACGATTTCCCAAACTTTTGCTGATCAACTTAAGCCATCAAACGCTTAGTTACTCTCAACAAATCTTCCGCTGTATCAACACCCGCCTCAGGGGTTTTCTCAACCACTTTCACCAGCACTTTTTCACCGTGCCACAGTATCCGTAATTGCTCCAAAGACTCGACGCTTTCCAATGGCGATGGTTGCCAATTGCAGTAATCTTGCAAGAAACTGACTCGGTAAGCGTACATACCGATATGGCGTAAATGCGGCAAGCTGGCAGTTTGAGGATGGTAGTGATTAGGAAAACTGGCTCTGTCCCAAGGTATCGCTGCACGACTGAAATACAAGGCATAGCCGTTTTTATCCAGCACCACTTTTACCGCATTAGGATTAAACACTTCCTCGGCATCGTGAATTTTAGCGGCTAAAGTCGCAATGCCCGCTTGTGATTGGCTGGCTAACGCTTCAGCAGCATCGCGGATATACGCTGGTGGAATTAACGGCTCGTCACCTTGTAAATTCACCACGATGGTGTCTGGCGACCAACCCAAAATCTGCGCCACTTCCGCTAAACGCTCGGTGCCCGATTGGTGATTAGGATTGGTCATCACCGCTTGAATTCCCAAAGCAGTGACGGTATCAAAAATACGTTGATCATCAGTAGCGACCACCACTTGCTCGGCATCGGCTTCTAAAGCCCGCTGACAAACATGGGCAATCATTGGTTTGCCAGCAATGTCTAACAAGGGTTTGCCCGGTAAACGCGTTGAGGCGTACCGAGCGGGAATCACGACTTTAAAGGCAGTTTTCATTAGCGATAAGCTTCGGTTTCATCAAAACTCAATTGGCGGGCTTCGTCTTCTAACATCACCGGAATCGAGTCGCGAATTGGGAAGGCTAGTTTGTCGGCTTTGCAGATCAATTCTTGCTTGGCACTGTCATAAACCAAAGTGCTTTTGCAAATTGGGCAAGCCAAAATATCGAGTAATTTTTTATCCATGAGATTTCTGTTTTAGTAAGGTTAAAAGTTGTTGGGAAAAGGCTGCCGGCAATTGCGCGGTGACCGGTAAATACCAAAAATTGGCTTGAGCAAATTTGACGCATTTCACAGCGTCTTTTTCAGTCATTAACAACGGTTTGTCGTCGTTAAATTGCAAATCATCAGCAGTAAAAACGTAATGATCGGGAAAGGGATGATTTTGGGTTTCAATGCCAGCGGCTTTGATTTGAGCGAAAAATCGATTGGGGTTGCCTATCGCAGCCAGCGCATGACAAGCGCTGCGTTGAAAATAACTGGCTGGCTGTTGTTCGCCGCTTAGCAGATTAACCCAAGTTTGACCTTGGCATTGCATAGCGAACTCACCTTCTTGTAACTGTTTGCCGCCATTAACCACCACAAAATCGACTTCTTCTATCCGCGTTTGCGGTTCGCGTAACGGCCCAGACGGTAAGCAATAGCCATTGCCAAAGCGTCTATCACCATCAATCACTACGATTTCAATATCACGACGTAAAGCATAATGCTGTAAGCCGTCATCAGAAATAATCACATCGCAATAATGATTCGCCAGCAAATGTTTGGCCGCTTCGACGCGTTTCACACCCACCACCACCGGACAAGCGCAGCGTTTGGCTAATAACACCGCTTCATCACCGACTAAAGCCGTATCGCTTTCAGCGGTGACCGTTTGCGGGGTTTGGTTAGCTTCGCCGCTGTAACCGCGGCTAATCACGCCAGGGTTGTAACCGTTGTCTTTCAGCCATTGCACCAAATGAATCACCAGCGGGGTTTTGCCAGTACCGCCGACGGTAATATTGCCGACGATAATCACTGGCACAGGTAATTTGCTGCGCTTGAAAATGCCGATGTTGTATAAAAAACGTCTAAAGCGAATGATGTCAACGTAAATCATCGACCAAGGCATCATCCAGCCCGACACATACAAATCTTTGTACCAAAGCACTTGTAACCATTCGGCTATTTTTCTTTTCATCGGCGTCATGGGCGCTCCGGTGGATTAATCGCAAAACTTAAATGATGAAAACCCAGTTGATTAGCGGCATCCAAAGCACTGACGACCGCTTGATGCTGGGCTTTACCATCGGCGTTAATAATCAACGGTAATTGCCGTGCTGCCGCAGATTGCTGGGCTAAGGCGGCTTTTAAACCGTCTAAATTCGGATTAGCCAAAGCCAAGGCTTTACCGTCAGAACCGGTTAATGAATAAGCGCCATTGGCATCAATAAACAGATTAAGTACTTGATTATCTTGCGCGGCTTCGCTGCCAGCGGCTTCGGGCAAATTAATTTTCAATTCGCTGTGATGACGAAAAGTGGTAGCAACCATAAAGAAAAACAGCAACACCAACAACACGTCAATCATCGGAATCAAACCGATTTCCACCGATGAACGGCGTTTACGACGAAACTCCATTAGACGCTCTCTCTGTCGCCTTGCATGATGTCGATCAGACGCAAAGCATTCTCTTCCATGTGTACCACATGATCATCGACCAAGCGTTCAAAATAGCGATGAAAAAACAGGCTAGGAATCGCCACGGTTAAACCGGATGCAGTACAAATTAAAGCTTCGGAAATGCCGTTGCTCAAGATAGCCGGATCGCCCATGCCACCAATCGCAAGATCAGAAAAAACCCGAATAATGCCATCGACAGTACCTAATAAACCCAGTAATGGCGTGATGGAAGCGATGCTGCCTAAGGTATTTAAATAGCGTTCTAGTTCGTGGGCGACTTGTCTGCCAACTTCTTCGATGCTGATTTTCATCATCTCGCGGCCATATTTGCGATTCAACAAGCCTGCGGCCAGAATTCTTCCTAAGGGTGAACTGACTTTAATCCGTCTAATCGCTGCCTCATCCAGTTTGTTGTCGCGATGCAATTGCCAAATATGTGCCATTAAATCAGCAGGTATGATTTTTTTACGTTGTAACGACCAAAGCCGCTCGCCAATAATCGCCATCGCTACAATCGATGACAAAATGATGGGAAACATCATCCAACCGCCGTTTTTTATAAGCTCAAACACCTATCAGTTCCTTAATTTTTGGGACAGTTCGGGATTTTACCGCAATGTGGTGGAATTTTGCCGATTCGTGGCGGTTTGGAGAAGGTGGCATCGAATGACACCACCTTTAAGAAGAAGTAAATCGGCTGATGTTTGCTGTGCTCGATAGCAAAAATAAGCACCTATTTTTTAACACCTTAAGCTTTGATTTTGTCATTCCGTAGGAATCCCTTAACCGCTAAGTTATCCAAAAAACCCAAAGCTAAGAGATCCCTAACGGGATGACAAAACACAAGTGGCTCAGTAATTTCAAAGAATACTTTTCCCAAACTGAGCACAGCATTTGCCTTTTAAAAACACAGTTAACCACTGCTTAAATTTTAGCGACGCGTTGTTTTAAATAGTCAGCAAATTCTTGATTGATTTCTTTATGCAACAAGCCGTATTCAACATTGGCTAACAAAAAGCCAAATTTAGAACCGCAATCGTAACGGTTGCCTTCAAATTCATAAGACAACACTGGCTCGTCTTTCATTAACGCCGCAATCGCATCAGTTAATTGAATTTCACCGCCAGCACCGCGACCGGTATTTTCGATTTTTTCAAAAATCGCTGGGGTTAAGATGTAACGACCAACCACCGCGATGTTTGAAGGCGCGACTTCTGGTTTTGGTTTTTCGACAATCGATGACAAGCGCCCTACTTTTGGTGCCGTTTCTGTGTGCTCGACAATGCCGTATTTATGGGTTTCTTTCGGATCAACCCGCTCAACACCCAAAATGCTGCTTTGTTGTTGATTAAACAATTCCACCATTTGTTTGATACAACCGCGTGAACCGTCTTCGATTAAATCATCTGGCAAAATCACCGCAAAAGGCTCATCGCCAACCACTGCTTTCGCACAATGCACCGCATGTCCTAAACCCAAAGCTTCGGCTTGACGAACAAACACGCAAGTCACATGCGGCGGCAACAATTCGCGTAGCATTTTTAATAATTCGGTTTTACCGCTTTTTTCCAACTCTTTTTCTAATTCGTAAGATTTATCGAAATGATCAGGAATCGAGTTTTTATTACGCCCGGTGACAAAAATCATCGTATCAATACCAGCAGCAATCGCTTCTTCAACCGCATATTGGATTAATGGTTTATCAACAATCGGTAACATTTCTTTCGCCACCGCCTTAGTGGCTGGCAAAGAGCGAGTGCCAAGACCGGCGACTGGGAAAACGGCTTTTGTGATTTTTTTGCTCATAATGACTGTTTCTCGTTGTAGTTATTTATGTTGTTGTACTCAATAATCGCTGTCTTAGCTTATGCGCGACTTAAATAGCTGCAGAAGCAGTCGCTATTTTAGGGGATAATATGGCTTTATTTTCAACTCTTACCGAAAATCATAATGAAAAAATGGTCATACGCGCTTTTAGTGATGTTGATACCTTTAAAATCAGGTTTTGCACAGGACTTGCTAGAAACCTATCAACTAGCCCTGCAAAATGACCCTGAATACAAAGCATCCGATATAAACAAACTGTCAGTTGCGGAAATAAAGTCACAAAGCATTGCTCAGATGTTGCCGAATATTGGCTTTACTGCCAGTAGTGCTAGGAATCGTCTGCTAAGTGAAAAACAAGGCGTTATGGGTATAAGCGGATTACAAAATTATTGGGATAGCAATCTCGGCGTTAATCTAAAGCAACCCGTTTTCCATTGGGATCATTGGATACAACTTGATCAAGCCGACAACAAAATCGCCCAAGCCGAAGCGCAATTTCAAGCCAAACATCAAAGCTTAATCAGACGCAGTGCCGAAGCCTATTTCAACATTTTAGCCGCACAAGATAATCTGGAATTTGCCAGTGCCGAAAAAAAATCCATCGCCAAACAGCTGGAACAAGCTAAACAACGCTTTGAAGTGGGCATCATTGCCATTACCGATGTTTACGAAGCACAAGCCGGCTATGACCGCGCTTTAGCCAGTGAGATTGAAGCGCAAAACCAACTCGACAACACCAAAGAAGCCTTACGGGAAATTCTCGGTGACAACGGTGCCAACTTAAACAGCTTGCAAGCACAAATCCCCTTAAGCCCCCCTGCTCCCGAAGATTTGAATGCTTGGTCAGACTCGGCTGAAAACAATAATTTCTCGATTGTCGCGCAATTCAACCAAACCGAATACATCCGCAAAACTATCGATTTACAACAATCCAAACATTTACCGACTTTAGACATCGTTGCCCAATACAAGCAACAAGACAACGGCAACTCCTTTGGTTTTCGCGGTGATAACGAAGCCGTGGGTTTACAAATGAATTTGCCTTTATTTGAAGGCGGCGGCACTTTATCTCGCACTCGCCAAGCCCAATACGACTACGAAGCCGCCAAACAAGACCTGTTAAAAGTCAAACGCAGCGCGACCCGTGGCGTAAAAGATGCCTTCCGTGGCGTGGTTTCCAGCATTAGCCGCGTAAAAGCCTTAGACGCAACCGTGCAATCAGCTGAAAAAGCCGTCGAAGCGGCTGAAGCGGGTTTTGAAGTCGGCACTCGGACGATGGTTGATGTATTAACCGAAGAGCGCAATTTGTATAAAGCCAAAAGCGACTATGCACGGAGCCGTTATGATTATTTAATTAACGGCATCAAACTTAAAGAAGCTGCCGGTAGTTTAAGTGAACTGGATTTACAGCAGATTAATCAGTATTTGCAGAGGTTTTAGTTCTAAAAAAAATCGGGTTTTCCGTTTGTTTACGCAAAATTTAAAACCAACGAAAAACTAAAATATCGCACTAGCAATACGCTAGAAAAATGCTTTCAGAACTAATGACAAAACACCCGCCAACAACACACCAAGCATCCACTTCAACAAACTAAATTGCCCATCATGCTCAATCAATTTTAAGCGAACATCTTGAATGTCTGATTTAGTGGCTAACTGAGCATCCATAATCTCCGCAAGTGATTCTCGCTGAACCTCAGCCATAGCAACAGCTTGGTCTCTAGGAACGCCTGCTTGCTCTAAACGCTGGGCAAATTTAAGTGTATCGAAAGTAATAGTTGTCATATTTATCCTTGTTCGATTATGTCGCATAAACATAATAACAAATATCGCAAGACGCAGATCAACGATTGCCTTCAACCCGCCTTATCCAAAAATCGCCCAACAAACTAACTAGCCACATCCATTGCTCCGCCTTGTCTAGCACCACTACTCACCGAGGAATAGGGAATTGAGATGGAGACTATAAACGACAATTACACCGCGGCAAGGATGATTCATCCTGCTCGATTAATCTTACAAAATCACGATCAGATAAGCGTCGCAAAGCCTCAGCAGCGACAAATTGAGCTCTCATTCCAAGTTCAATCAATTGAACTCTGGATAGCCCATGTTGTTGATATCGGGTCTTAACATAGTCAGGAAAATTTGCACAAGCCGATCTCAGTGTTTCATCATTATCGCTTGGTTTTTCCGAAATAACGGCTTCGGCTATATCACCTAGCCTGTGATTCAGACTTTTAAATTTTTTCTCTGGCCAACCAACAAATGAAAGCATACCTTTCATAGCAAGCTCCGCGGACAAGCAGGAGCTCTGCACGACCGAATCGATATCATATCCTCCAACAAGCGTTCTCGATGTAGCAGCGATAGCAGATTGGCCATTATTCCAAAGCTGATCCGCACCCATAGATTGGCCTTTCAAATCCTCTACTCCATAAGCAAAATCCCACAGGTCTGCAACCGAATATATTGCCCGCCAAACTTCGACAGGATCATTCCGCCAAATGATATTTAACTCATCAGACGTAATATCGATACATTTAACTGGATCAACAGCAACCGTACCAAACGAAATATTCACTCGGGCAATGTAGGCTCGATCTCTAAAGCCAACAAAACCTTCCAGCATACTTGGAATCGAAAAGTCACCGGTTGGATAAAGCTGGTGATAAATAGCCATTAAGGGTTCCCATATATCAGGCGCTAAAATATCGCCTGATATACCAGCAAATTTCATCCATTCGATAGCTACGCTAAAAGGCCGCGTATGAAGAGGAATATTTTTTGTGATTAACACTGAGTCGTTTTTTTCTACAAATGCTCGTGCTATACGTTTCATAATATCGATCGTTATATTTGAATTACGGCGCTAGCTAACTCTTAATAAACTCAAAATCAACATGCTTAGGGAGAAAAAAACATAACAAAGCCGTTTCTCTGGCAAAATCATCAGCCGTATCTTCTAACAAGGTAGCCCCGGCTTCAAAAGCCATATGCAAAAAAGCCACTCGCTCAATACCCAACCAACTTGCCGCCGTACCAGATGACAACTTACCTTCTTTAAAAAGATTAATCGCTGCTTGTTTTTTTAAATAATCAGCAAAACCCTCGGCATTGAGATGAAGCCCTAAGAGGATTTCCGGCGGACAATTAATGGTGACTGTTTGTTGCATAGTAATCTCTCAAAAAGTATGTCTAAATTTTATTATCGCCCTGTTTCCAAAAAACCAACCGAATAATCATCAGTGGCGATTACTAACAATTTGCAATCCACTCACCATCTCCCCCCCCAATCGCCCAACACACTGACTTTGCGCTTTAACCATTGCTGGAGTCTGACTAGCATCAGCAGTAATAGCGCATTCAAAACGCTTAGTTAACAAAGTCTGCTCTTGTTGTTTAATCTGCCATTGCGCTGATAAACGATTTTCACCGCTGGCAGTTTGATGAAAAGTCAGTACATCGAGGGTGATTTGATAATCAATCGGCTGCCGTTGCGCCCAAGGGTGACGAACGACTTGTTCAACCA
>Ga0208223_1000145_pt1 | contig 18227 bp, 36 predicted proteins | sample LakMenE07Oct09ns_FD_150678 | JGI IMG/M metagenome (GOLD analysis project Ga0208223, IMG submission 150678) | Freshwater microbial communities from Lake Mendota, WI - 07OCT2009 deep hole epilimnion ns (SPAdes) | ecosystem: Environmental > Aquatic > Freshwater > Lake > Epilimnion/Euphotic zone ...
CAATATAGTAGTCCCCACACAGGACCTTAGTGATGGATTAGTTACCCATTGGATAGAGACCGTGGCGCAAGTCAGGTGAATTGCCTGTGTGGGGCTTTTAATATGTGATATAATCAATTTATGAAATCTATATACGACATCAGTCTTCACTCAGCTGAAGGCGCTCCAAACTTTTTAGAACAATATAAAGGAAAGGTAACTATGGTTGTTAATACAACTGTAGGGTGTGGCAATGCAAACCAGCTTGAGCCGTTGCAATGGCTACAAGAAAAATACCAAGATCAAGGATTTGCGATAATTGCTATCCCAACCAATGATTATTGTGGTCCAGGAGTTACAAAAGGTAAGTGGGCCAAAGGTATAACATGCGGTCTAGATTCACAACAATATGGACAAGAAGTTTACAATACAACCTTTAATTATTCAGAAATCGTAGGTTCAAACCCCAACGATCTTGCAAATGAGTATAGCGATCATAAGGGTGATCCATCAGTAAATGGATTAGGACAGCCAGTTGGCGAACCACACGAACTATATAAAGAAATTGGACAGCAAGCTTTGGAGTTATGGAATGTTGCACAAACAATTCCAGGTGCAATAGGAAAAAATGATTATCTATCTCCGTGGCTAAACATGGGATTCTATGGTGGTGCACAAATGAGTGGAAACTTTGAAAAATATTTAATTGATTCAGACGGCTATTTAATGAAACATTTTACATGTACTGCTTTAAATTATGATATTGAAAAAACTCTTAAAGAAGCATTAATTGAAGCTGGAACTCCAGCTGAAATGGGTGAAGGAAGAACTCCTGAAGTTTTTGCAGAAGAGTTTGCAGTTATATCTGAAGAAATAGAAAAAGCATTATCAGGTGAAAAATCATTTTTAAATCCAAATGCAAAAGTATTATCTAGCTTATAAAATTTGATATACTGATGTCAAGATGACTGACAAAAAAATATTAAATTATAACAAGCAACAATTTAAAAAGCAGCTGTCAGAAATAAAAGAAAAATCTGGCTGTGTAGACTGCGGTATAAACAATCCAATAGTGTTAGATTTTGATCACCTACAAGATAAAAAATACAACGTATCAAGGATGATTCATGATGGATTTTCTTGGGCAGCCATAAAAAAAGAGATAGCAAAATGCGAAGTAGTATGTGCTAACTGTCATAGAATCAGAACCCATTATCGTTTGACACACAAAGCCTCCTAATGCTATAATAGATAGATACCTATAGGAGGGTAAAATGGCAACTAAAGGATCACTAGAAGCAATCATTGATATTGCAAAGAAAGAAGTGGGCACAATTGAAGGCCCAAAGGATAACGAAACAAAGTATGGTGCATGGATTAAGGTAAACTTCCAGCCATGGTGCCAATCATTTGTTTCTTGGTGTGCATTTACTGCGGGAGTAAAATCATTTCCAAAGTCTGCATCAACAGTTCAAGCAGCAGATTGGTTTAAGAAGAATGAGCGTTGGTCAGATGCTCGTAACGATGACCCAACTCCAGGAGACTGGATCTATTTTGATTTCCCAGATGATGGTGTAAATCGTATTTCACATGTTGGTCTGTGCATTAAGAACAACGGCGATGGAACAATCCAAGTTATTGAAGGAAATACTTCAGGAACTGCAAAGGGAGATCAGCGAAATGGCGGTATGTGTGTAGAGAAGACTCGTGCATATGTAAAGAACAATAAGAAGAAGTTAGTTAATGCTGTAGTTGGTTGGGGCCGTCCAGTTTATACTGGTGAAGAAAATGCTCCACTACTAAACAAGATTGCAGCTTCGGTTGCACCAACACCTGTTAAGACTACATCTCCAGATGCTGCAAAGAAGGCTGCAAAGCCTGTTGTTAAGAAGCCATCTGGTGGCGGAAAGTCAAGCCAGGTAAAGTAAATGGAGTCAACTAAAAAGAGCTCAATTAAAACTTTAAGTTGGGAAACATTTCATCTTGTAGTTCTTGCTGGTATTGTATTTTTGTTTACTGGAGAATGGGAATATGCAACTCTAGGTGCACTAATGTATATAGCATTTGAAGCTGCAGGATACTTTATACATGAAAGACTTTGGTCAAGGTTTGGAAATAAGATTAAATAATGATTTCACAAAGTGAACCAAAAATTTACCCAACATCAATGCCTGGAGCAGGAATTGCTATATACGAAAACGTATGGGAAAATCCTTTACAGTCTATTAAAGATATAGAGATGCTGTGCAGTAATGAAGGTTCAAACATTAGTTTTGTGAGTTCTGAAGTAATTGAAGACCCTAAAGACGAACAACATAGAAAAACTAAGTATAGAACAAGTAAAGAAATCAGCATATCTAGACACAAGGATAACAAGTATATTAAAGAGTTTGACGATAAGTGTAATGCAGTTATTGATTTGTGCTTAGATTCATATAGACAGCAAATGATGATGGGGCAGGAACCCTACAATGCTGAGGGTTTTTATTTGTTAAAATACGATGTTGGTGATTATTTTAATTCACATTACGACACTCATCCAACATACAAAAGATCTGTGTCTGTTTTAATTTATCTCAATGATGATTATGAGGGTGGAGAAATAGAGTTTTTTCATTTTAATACAAAGATCAAACCTAAAGCAGGAACAGTAATCTTGTTTCCGCCCAACTATCCGTATAGACACATTGCTCATCCAGTTACTAGTGGAACAAAGTATGCAGTAGTAACTTGGTATCACGAAAGGTAGAATATGGCTATTTATGAATATGATTGTATGCCTTGTGCAAAACGGTACACAAAAGAACGATCTATTAAGGAAAATGATCCTGGATACACTTGTGAGACTTGCAATGCTTCTCTTGTTCGTGTATACTCTAATGTAGGAGCAGTTTTTAACGGTACTGGATTTTATTCCACTGACAATAGAAAGTAAGAGTATACTATGACTACAATGATTAAAGATGAAGCTGTAAAGTTAGACTGGACATTAAAGGCAACAGATCGTTGTGATTCTTGTGCAGCAGAAGCACTAGTTCAAGTAACAGGCATTGAGGGAATACTAATGTTTTGTGGGCATCACTATAACAGCATAATGAATAATCCAGATAGTTATAAAAAAATGATGTCTTTTGCAATAACGATACTTGATGAGCGTGACAAGCTTATTGAAAACAAAGCAAAAGAAGAGCCACACGCATGATCATTCAGATTATTGGACTGCCTGGCTCTGGTAAAACAGAATTAGCAAAAGCACTAAAAGAACGTATTAACGCTATTCATCTTAATGCAGATGAGGTCCGTGCAACAGTTAACTCAGATCTTGGATTTACATCAGAAGATCGTATTGAGCAAGCAAGACGCATGGGAGAGATGGCAAGACTTATTGCTAAGCAAGGTGTTGCTCCAGTCATCGTTGACTTTGTTTGTCCAACAGACCTAACTCGTGTAGCATTTGGCAAGCCAGACATTTTGGTATTCATGGACACAATCGCAGAGGGTCGCTTTGAAGACACAAATAAAATGTTTGAAAGACCAACAGAGTTTGATGTATCATTTATTAGTCACAACTTAGATGCAGAAGCAAAGGCATCTCATATCATTGATAAGTTTAGTCTTCATGACTGGTCTGCACCTACAACTCTTATGCTGGGTAGGTATCAGCCTTGGCACGAAGGCCACCACGCCCTTTACAAAGAGGCTGGAAAGAGAACTGACCAAGTACTTCTTGGAGTCCGCAATACCTACAATACAAGTGAGAAAGATCCACTTAAGTTTGATCAGGTAAAAGAATATATTGCCAAGGATGAATTTATGGATGGCGCATTAGTATTAAGATTACCTAACATTACTAACATTGTTTATGGTCGTGATGTGGGATATAAAATTGAGCAAGTAGATTTGGGGGCAGACATTCATGCTATATCGGCTACGCAAAAACGTAAAGAGATGGGTATTTAAAGTTTGGAACATGATTACTAAGGGACCTAAAAATATGGAGTGGCCAGCATGAATGTGTCCAAAAAAAGATCAGCAACAAAAGCAATTACATGGCGTATAATTGGAACTGCAGATACATTTGTTATTGCCTGGCTTATAACCAAAGAGCCAGTTACAGCAGGTGCAATCGCAAGTTTTGAGGTAGTTACAAAAACAATCCTTTATTACTTCCATGAGCGTGGCTGGAATAAAGTTAAATGGGGGAGAAAATAATGTATGAATACTATGTAAGAAAAGTAGAGAACGTAGTAGATGGAGACACTATTGATGTTTTAATTGATTTAGGATTTGACATCCTGTTCTCATCTCGTGTTAGACTAGCTGGTATTGATACCCCTGAGTCTCGCACAAAGGATCTAAAAGAAAAAGCATTAGGGCTTGAGTCCAAGGAGTATTTAAAAAAGGCTTTAAAGGATGCCAAGTCTGTTGTGATTAAGACTGAGAAAATGGATTCATCTGAAAAGTATGGTCGCATTTTGGGATGGGTATATATTAATGGAGACACAGCATCTCTTAATGACATGATGATTAATGACGGGTATGCATGGGGATACCTAGGTGATACCAAGGTAAAAGATTTTGATGCTCTTGCAAAGGCTAGAAAGAAGTCTGGCAAGTGAGTCACGTACTATACTTTACTGCTGAATGGTGTAATCCTTGTCAGCGTACCAGACCAATAGCAGAAGAGCTAAAAAAAGATGGAGTGATTGATTTTATTTTTGTTGATGCAGATACAGAAATAGATCTACTTAAAAAGTTTGGTATCAAGTCTGTACCAACCTACGTACTTCTAGAAGATGGCAGAGAAGTAAAACGTATGAATGGTGCAAAGACTCGTCAAGAGTTCCTGGACTTTGTAGATGTTTGATGATGACTCTATTAGTAAAATAATAGATAACCTTATTCTTGAGGGTGGCATAGAGGTCGCTGGCGTAGACCCTGATACTGGGGAAATGTTATACTCTTTTACTCCAAAGGTCAAAGAAATAATGCCAGAATTGTATCATGACCACCTTAACTTTGTTAATGCTGAGCTTATGGTGCTTTGGGAAAAAGGATATGTTGACATAGACTTTCTTCAAGATGACCCTCTAATATCATTAACTAAAAAATCTTATAACCAAGAAGAGGTCGCAAAGCTTTCCAAACAAGAGAAGTGGTCTCTTCAAGAGCTAAAAAGAGTCGTAAAGCCAAAAGAATTCTGATATAATCGTTATATGATAAAAGAAGGCGACTTTGTTATGGGCACAACATCTGAGGGTGTTGTACATGGTGTTGTAGAACACATTATGGTTGAGGGTGGGGTATACGGAGTTCCTGGAACAGAGTATGCAATTCAGTCTATGCCACCAGAAAATCCAGCAATGGCTGTTAGAATTTATGAAGAAAAAGATGGTAAGTGGGAGCCAACCGCATACAGTATTGGTATGATGTATCAGGATGCAACTATAGTAGATATGGAAAATCATACAATGGATTCAGAGGTAGAGATGGCTATGTACGACTCATCAATTGGCAAATCTCATTGTTGCCCAGCAGAGGCATCAATTGGCAAAGCATATCAAGGTTGTGGATGCGAAACATGCAAAGAGCTAAATGTTGATTGCCCAGACTGTCCAGTTTGTCAAGATGAGATGAACAAGAAAGCACCATGTTGGGATGGATATGTACAACGTGGAATGAAGCCTGGAGAAGGCGGTAGGATGGTTCCTAACTGTGTTCCAGTAGAAAAAGCAGATGACTTATTTGAAGACGATGACACAGTTGAATATGATACAGATACAGTATCAAAAGCAGAAGGTTACTCACCACCTGCTGGTGCAAGATCTGCAGCTCGTAGAGCACTTAAGTTTAAAGAAGATGGCAAAGCAACTGGTGCAGGAACTGCAGTTGGTTGGACTCGTGCAGGGCAGTTAGCAAGAGGAGAAACAATATCTCTTAGCACTGTTAAAAGAATGTACTCATACTTCTCACGCCATGAAGTAGATAAGAAGGGTAAGGACTGGGGCAACTCAGCAAACCCATCTAACGGATACATCATGTGGCTTGCATGGGGTGGCGACGCAGGTTACTCATGGTCAAGAAGAATTGCTAACCGTGAAAGAGATAAGTCATTATTTTCTGATTTTGGTAAAGACTATACAAACTCTCAATCATTGACACACATATTTAAACCACAAGAAAATGGTAACTATTAATGCCAAAGAAGAAGGCTGGATCATTTAATCCAACACAAATTAAAAATGGCAAGATTGTTCGTTTAAATAAAAACGGTACAATTAAATCTATTATTGATAACTATACTGTTAAGCATCCTAAAAAGGAAAGCTAATGATTGAGTTATTAGCTATCAGCTTGACATTGATAGCAGCATGCTCTATAATTATAGTAGCGGTAAAAAGGAATAAAAAGCATTTTGCTAAGATAGTATATACACAAAGTGATATACACATGATAGTAAAACATTTTGTTCCAAAAGATCTTTTTGATGAACCTAAGCGTCCTTCACAGGCTAGAAAGCATTTGAAGAACAATAGCGTTAGGGTTCTTATGATTGAGGATCATGCATATTGGGTACATAACAATATGTTTTATGTGGCTGACACTGATGATGGGTTAGTAAATCCAGAGACAGTTAGGCCAGTAGATACAAACAATATGTCAAATAGGGATATTGATAAGATGCTATTCATTTTGGATAGTTTAAAGGATGGAAATTCTGATGATAGTAGCGGTGCATGGAACAACTGACTTTGATGATTATCAAGTCTTTCTTCGTGCGATGGGGGTTGCTCTTTCTGGAATGCAAGATGGAGATAAAGAGTTTGTAGTTTACTCAGCAGGACCTGCTGCTGTTAACTCTTTTGTATCTGAGTTTTGTAACCTTTCTGAAAGAGGTATGAAGTCTCGTGGAAGAAAGATTAAATTTGTACAGGTGCCTACTTGGTACATTGAAGAAAATATTAAAAGTGTAAACTATCTTGCTTTTCTTAGCAAGCCTAAGCAGCCTGTATCAAAACTTGTTGCAACTGCTGAAAAAAATAATGTTGAAGTTGGAATTTTCCGATACTAAAAGGGGTAAAGATGATAGTAAATAATTTAGAAACAATGGAAAAAATTGTAGCCAAGAACTACAATCTTCATTGGAATGGCTGGACAGTTGTTGAAACAAAACAGTCTGATATGGCTAAAACAGCAATTAATGGAATCTATCGTAATGGTAAGTGGTTTTTAGCTAAGAACTTTGTACCTGATCGTAATGGGTGGGATATTCCAAATAGATATAAGGTATAAATATGAAACAACACTTATGGAAAGATGAAGGACGTTGTTTTGATTCAGATACCAATTTATTTTTTGACAAATATGAAGAAGATGAATCTCTAAGACCAAAAATAGATTCTTTATGCCAATCTTGCCCAGTTCAAAGAACATGCTTTGCTAATGGTATATCTGGAAAAGAGTGGGGTGTTTGGGGCGGTATATATCTAGAAAATGGAGAAATATCTAGAGAGTTTAGCAGACATAGGAGCAAGGAGAAGTGGGGTGAAATGTGGAAAAATCTAACAATGGAAAAGAAGTAACCAGCTTTGAATCAATATGCTCAATACTTGGAGACCTTTGGATGGACTACAAGTCAGACAAATATTTTAAAGATTTTATTGAGTACAACGATATTGGTCTGCCAATTGCATTTTTAGTTGACAACGAACTTGTAGAGCCAAGTAAGCTTGCAACTCAGTATGTTTATGAGACATGGGACATATTTCTTGCAGCATTAGAAATAAAAGAAGATATTGGCTGGCAGTCACTTGAAGAAGTGTTTAACTTTGTAGATGATGAAAAAAAGGATTTCTAATGTATACAGATTCAATGCGTAGAGCCTTTCATTCTATCGTTGCACCTAAAGGCTTTGCTGTTAATTTAATAGACAATGAACACTTTCTTACCATTAAGCTTAATGAGTATGATTTTATTCCAATGACTCATGACGAAAAAATAAAAGCTTTACAGTATGTAGTTCAGTTAAAAAGTGCGCTAGAGATGGAAGGCGCAATTGTTTTAGTATCTAGGGAAGCGGTAAAATAAATGGATCTATTCATGGTTATATCTGGAGCAATTATTTTTATTGTCTCATCAATTGCAATTTATATGACTCTAAAGGTTATTACTTTAACACAAAGAGTTAAGATGTTGGCTATATCTTTAGTAAAAGTTGAAGATGTATTTAATAGTACCAAACAGGAAGAATCTCAAAGCGATGTTCATAAAGAAAACTTTATTAAATTTTTATCTGATTCTCGTGATTGGGCATATGAATATATTGAGGATGTTCAGTCTGGTCTTAAAAAGTTTGTTAATGAAATTGAGCCAGAGATTGCATACTTTGATGAATATGGGTTAGTAGGAGATGCTTATCCACACTATCACTCAATGAAAAAAATATCACAAGAGTATAAAGAATTAAAAAAGCTATTGCCAGAGGATGAATCTTCTTGAACATATACTGGTTTCAAAGACAAGATAAGTTTGACTTTAAAAGTTTATCTGAGGTTTTAGAAAAGTCTGGATTTACTGGAATTCTTTTTGCTTGGTCCTCATTTGGTGAAGACTACTTTACACATATTGCAAACAAGATAGATCCACAAACAAAAATAAAGTATATGGTTGCTATAAGACCATATACAGTATCTCCTCAGTATTTGTCTAGAACCTACAGATCAATGAATAATATATCAGAGAACAGAATTCTTGTTAACTTCGTATCTGGTTGGGTATATGATGAGGAAAAAAAAGTTGGTGGAATTTTAAACAGCGTTAATGATATGTCATCAAGCATAGATAGATCATCCTACCTAATAGAGTATATAAAAACTTTAAATGAGGTAAAAAAAATACTGCCTGATTTTTATATATCAGTAACAAATGAGTTTGTTTTTAATGCTTCTGCAAACAATAAATGTATAATCCCTTATTCTTGGTACAAGATAAATAAATTTAATCTAGAACCAACTAGATCAATGATACATATTTCTCCAATAATTAGAGAAAGTCAAGAAGAGATAGATAGCATTGACAAGTCTGGGTGGCCACAAGATATAGAATTTTTTACAAAAAGCCAATTCAAAGAGTTCTTTTATGGCTTAGAAAGAAAGAATTTTGATGGTATTTTGATATCTAATAATCTAAGTCAGCATGAAACAAACAACATTGTAAATATTATTAAGGAAATTACTGAAGAAAGTATGAGATAATAAAGTATGGAGTTTTATTATTTTGGTGGCAACTTTGATGGCGGACAGATATCAAGGTTAGAAAAAAACAATTTTGCAGGAGTTATGTTTACATACGACTCTACACAGGGAGATATGTTTGTTAGAGTTGCCAAGGACATTAAGCTAGAAGAAAACATAAAGTATTTAATAGCTATTAGACCTTACACAATTTCTCCTCAATATCTTTGCATGATAAATCAATCAATCAATGAAATAGACAGCGGTAGATTGCAAATAAACTTGATATCTGGATATATAAAAGATCATGAATTAGAGTTTGGTGGGATTATTGGAAACGTAAATGACTCATCAAGTAGAATTGAAAGATCAAACTACATGATTGACTATGTTAATTCTTTAAATACAATGCCAGGTAATTCAGAAAATAATCTAGATTTTTATGTTTCAACTACAAACGAATACATGTTTGATGTAGTTAAAAAGAATAATAATAAAATAATATTGCCATATAGGGATTATAGAAATGGATTCTGGACAATCATAAATGAACACGGTGGTCAGTCCTTAAGTGATGTTTCTTTTGATTTAAGTGGTATGAATGTTATGGTAGCCCTCACTCCGATAATAAGAAAAACACAAGAAGATCTAAACTCTTTAACAGATTATGCATTAAGGCCAGTGTGGAAAAAGGGAGAAAAATCAGCAGAAGTTACTGATGTTGGATACTTTACCTATGAACAATTTGATGATTTAGTTGTTGAGCTTGAAAGTAAAGGAATTAATCAGCTGTTAATTAACGGTTGGCCTATGGAAGAAAGAGAAATAATTATTAAATTTATTAAAGAATACACAGAATTGAAGGGGTATAAAAATAAACCTTCATTAGAAAACAACCTAGGAGAATAAAATGAATACAGAACAACTAAAGGCACTGCTATCTTCATATGGAAGATCAGTACTTGCATCAGGTCTTGCCCTATACATGGCAGGAGTTACAGATCCAAAGGATCTATGGACAGCACTTGTTGCTGCAATTGCACCAGTTGCAATTAGAGCACTTAACCCTAATGACAAGGCGTTTGGTATCTTGCCAGATGCTAAGGACGTAGAGAAGGCTTTAAAGTCTGCTAAGGCACCTGCAAAGAAGACTGTCAAAGCACCTGCCAAGAAGTCATCTGGTAGTGGTAAGAATAATCAAGTAGCATAAAGTATAATAGGCAGGGGGTCAGACTAATACTCTGGCCCCTTTGCCGTGATCATAAAGGAATATATGTCAAAGACAGCGTTAATTATGTGTACTTATATTAGGTTTGAGAACCTAAAGACCACCTTTGACTGTATCAGAAAACAAACAAACAAAGACTTTGATTTTTACATAGTTGATAATTCTAATAGACATGAAAAATTGTTAGGTTATATTAAAAAATTTGGTAACGGAGTTGATGTATCTGTACATAACTACCAGAATGAATTTAAACAATTTGCCAGATTCTTAATGGCAAGAGAGTTAGCTGAACAAGGATATGAAAAGATAATCTTTATTGATGATGATGAGATTATTCCGAATACATTTATACAGGAATGTCATGATCAATATGAAGAAAATTCTGTTAAAACATTTTGGGCTCATTTTGTAGATAAAGTATATAATAATAAGATAAAGTTAGAAAATAATGAAATAGGAAATTATGCAGGAACAGGTGGATTAATATGTCATTCAAGCTTATTTCTTAATGATGACTTTTTTGATTGTCCTGAGCAGTACTGGATTATTGATGATCTTTGGCTATCGTTTTACATATTAACAAACACAGAGCTTCAAATTAAAAATCTTAAAACAAATATACACTTTATAAAAGACAACAAGGCAACTTTTATGACTCTTGGTAATTTAAAGCAAAAGTTCTGTGATGAGTTTATTCTTCCAGTCTCTAAGTCTTTAGGTTTAAAGATTTAACAAGTCTTTATATTTTTCATATAAAGCATTATTAGAAAAATTATTAAATCCAATATCAAAAGCATTAGACTTAGCGGTAGATATATCACTATCATAATAATGATCAATTAAACTAGCAAGCATCTTGGCATCACCTTCATAAATATCAAGCATTGTACGAGTCATTAGCCTATCAGTCTTTACAGAATCCACCAGCCATTCTTTTGGAAGTATGCTGTTGTTAGGAGATATGTTGGTCATAAAAACGGGTAGAGAGCTTAATAGAGCCTCATTCATAGGCAAACATAGTCCAGCATATCTTCTAGGCAGAACCATAGCGTCATAGCCCTCGTAAAGGCTCTCCCTGGTATCTGGACTAGAGGTATCAATGGTTAGTCTTGGATCATCACATTTTATTTCTAGTGGGGTTTGACTTTTAATTACCAGCTCATAATCAGCGTTAGAATAATTAAGCATCTCAATAACCGTATTGGTTCCATTCCTATCTTTTACTGCTGCCTTGCCACCAATATGTAATATCTTTTTATGTGTTTTGGACATATTCATATTTTTTGCATTTGAAAATAAATCAACGCTTGTTGGAGGTGGAAGGTGTATTATCTTTGCGCTGTCGCTAAATTTATTTACAACATCTTCAAAGTTCCATGTGCTAGGCGAAACCAGTATGTCTGGTAGTTCAAGGTCTGGGCTTACTAAATAGTCTAAGAATTCATAGTTGTATTGAAGAATGGTTTTAACTTTTCTTTTTTTTGCTATAGAAACAAATGAATTATTATAAAAAATTTCACAGCTAATTACCACATCCAAGCCATCCAAAAACTCATAAACTTCTTCTTTAGATGCCATCCCATGACTCGTTGTTAAAACATTGTAGCCAGAGTACCATTCTGGGTGTTGTTTGTTTTCATTAAAATGTGATGAGTCAATAAGTAAAATCTTATTAGGATTAAGCATCTTAACTAATTCTCTAGTTTGATTACCCAATCCAGTGTTATCAGATCTTGCGATTATTCCTAATCTCACAAGTCCATCTCTCTATATAACTGTCTTAATCCTTTTAGTGTTCCAATGTCCATATACTTACCACCAGGTTTGACTGCTCTAATGTTTCTGCCATCTAATATCCAGTCCTTTATTTGTTTGCCAGGGTGATCCAGTGTTGGATCTAAATATCTAATCATATTTTTTCTAAACAACATTGTCCCCCACATATCTGGGTAATCACAGCTATCTACTTTATCTTCAGAACCAATTACTTTATCTCCAGAAAGCAAGACCTGTCCAACACGACCTTTTATATCATCGCTGCATTCCCAAACACCTAAAACTAAATCAGCATTTGTTTGCTTCATCATTTCTTTATAAATATTTACTTGGGCATTCAATATATAGGTATCTGGCATTCCAATTAGAACGGTATCATTTTGTTCGCCAATCATAAACTTGACGGCATCTGACATTGTTGACGGTTCACGAACAATTAGTTTAACATTCATATCCATATTTTGTATAATAGGAACCCATTCAGCCCTAGTTGATATACGAACTTCATCACATACTTCTAGCATTTGTTCTACATGCCACTGAAGCAATGATCTTTCATCAGAGATAGGCAAACAAAACTTTGGTATACCACCAATTCTAGATGCTTTTCCAGATGCTGGCAAAATCCCTATTATAGACATTATTTTAAACCATACTTTTTCTTTAATGTTGCTATATCATTTACTGGCCAATAGTCTAAAGATTTTGTAGGATCGTTAAATGGGTACTTATATTCTCCCCAACCTTCTCTTGTCCTATCCCCGCCCCACTTGGCCTTAAAGTAATCGTGAAGAGGTTCAATATTAATTCTTAGTCCGTCTATTGTTGCACCGCCGTCTATTTGACATGTTACATCAACTTCTGCAGCAGGTGCGTTTATTCTCATTACATAACTTATAGGTGAATTAGGGTGTACAAACTGACTACGCCAAGAAACTGCAACATCTGAATCAGGATTATCTATCACTTGTTCTTCAAGGATTCTGCACCTTTGATCCCAATCACAATCATCAAAATTATATGGATAAAAATTTTCATCAAAATATCCAATTGCTTCAACTAATTTTTTGTTTATTCCAGCTAAATGCCATCCGTGTTGTGTCCTAAACATTAAACCATTAAAGCCATTAAGCATGTCAACTATATGAGAAAAGGGTTGATTAAACAACATTGAAGATGAAACAAAAAAGGTCCAGTCGTGATTCTTTTTTAACCCTATATTCCATGCTCTAGATAAACCAATATTTTCTGACTGATACTCTACTTGAAACCCATACTTCTTTTCAAATACTTCACACTCTCTATTACCACTATTATCTATAAGCAAAACATTTTTATCTCGTATAGATTCCATGCAGTTATATATTCTTTCTGTTACTCTATACACAGGGATACAAATTAAATAATCAATCTTAGTATCTGTTTGCATAAACGTATCCTCCTCTTTCAGGACTTCCTAAAATATCAATACCAAATTGTTTTGCAAGTTTTTCAATCATTTTTCCAAATCTTCCGTCAAAAGACTTATCAAACTCAAGAACTATTCTATTGATCTTTGCTAAAGTTTCGTCTGGAGTATTTATAATAAGGTCAAACTCAGCACCTTCAATGTCAATCTTCATAACATCAACCTCTTCAATATTATATTTTAAGAATAAAGACTCTAGTGTTATTGCTAAAACATCTGACTTATCTTCTTCTAGATCTACAATACTACTATTTCCACCACGATTGCTAATTGAAACCATTTCTTCTTTATGCCATATAGCGTTATTAATTACCACAATGCTTTCAGTAGGATTGTTTTGTATATTTTTGTTAAGAAGATGCAGATTGTTTGCCTGTGGCTCTACAGCATATACTTTAATTTTTTCAGAGTCGCTCCTATTTTTATTAAAATTATCTACAAAAATACTAACAGCTCCAATGTTTGCACCAACATCAACAAAAACACCAGCACCATTAAACTGTCCTTGATGTATTCTATAAACATTTTCTATCCATGTTTCGTTAACTACCTTAAAATCAAGGTTATGATCATAGCTGGGATCTTCTGCGCTTTCTCTTATTTCAAAGGTATAGTTGTCATGAGTTAATATAGATGTCACAGTCCTAGCTCCTCTAGTATTTGTTGCCACCTATGTTTATATGTATAGTTATTCTTAACAAACTTGTGTCCTGCTAATCTAATCTTTTCACGTTCATCATCGTGTTTAATGTAATAATCAATTAACTCTTGAAGTTGTTGAAAGTTTCCATACTCATAAAAAACAACATGCTCTTTATCTTTAAATTCATTTTCTAAACCATTAATATATGGATGAATCAAGAATCCACCACGACCCAAAGTCTCATATATTCTGTCTGACCAGTAGTCAGGATATTTAAAGTCAATGCATAAGGTATCACCAACAACTACTTTGGTAGACCAGTAAAGCTTATTAAGGTTTATACCACGCACTGACTTAACTCCGCCATTACCGTAGTGTTCAAACCTATTACCGTACGAAGTGTCTAACCAATCAATTAATTTTGAACGGTATGGCCATTCATCATGATACTTTTTGCTGCCAACAAATATAACATCGTGTTTTTTGGTAACGTCTCTAATAATACATTCAGGACCAAATACACCAGCAGGTAAGTAATGTCCTTTAACTTTGGTGTTTTGATTAAACCATTCAGACATTTTTTTATCAACAGTAAAGAAATGATCAATCATTTTATATACAGGAAATGACTCTAGGTCTTTTTCTCTTTTAAGGCCAAACCATAGATCAAGGTGATATGTCATGCTTGTAATATTTAAATCTTTTAATGTCTCAAGCAGCTTTTCCATTGTTATTTTACCTGGTGTATTCCATCCATGCGTATGTATCCAAATAAATAAATCACTCTTTATACACTCAGATAAAATGTCTTCTGCTTTAGCATCAGACTCTTGCATTCTAATAACTCTGTGTCCTAAGCTTTCTAGTGAGTTTGCGTGATGAGACTCACTTGTGTAGTCAACACGGAAATTACCCAAAAAAACTATATTTAACACCATGTCTCCTTTGTTTTAAGCCCAATTCTATTATACACCATGGAGTCTGGTATACTAGTTTTATGAATACTATAGAACACCATGAGGGTATCTATGAAATAAAAAACTTTATAGATAAAGATACAATAGATTTTTTATTGTCCAAGATAAATGTCAAAGACAACGAAGGCTGGCATACAGAAAGTCTTGGAAATAATGTTTTTTTTAGCTATGACGAAGACTTTGTATCTTGTGTTAATAAAATCAATAACAGTATAGTGGAATGTTTTAAAAATATTTATGACTCTACTGGAATACAAAATATTAGAAGGCTAAAATCTGGAGAGTTTATGAACGCTCACTTTGATTCTGGAATGCCACCAAAAAAGACTAATCCAAGAGAAGATGATTTTACAGAATATGGTGCAGGAAATTATATTGTTTTTGGAATAGTCTTATACTTAAATGATGAATTTAAAGGTGGAGAAACATTTTATCGTGATATAGACTTAAAAATAAAACCAACTGTTGGTTCTTTAATAATTCACAAATCAAACATATTGCATGAAGTATTAGAGATAAAAGATGGTGAAAGATATTCTATATCTTCATTTATAAAAGGAAACGAAGACACATCTTTTATTTTTAAATAAAATTACCCTTCCATGTTTCTCCAGTTATGCTAAGATATTCAGAAGCATTCATACCTAGAGATTTATCAATCCAAAGGTCTTCATTAAATCCTCCTGCTACAAGTTCATATCCATAGGCAAACAATATCTCTCTTTGCATGTCTCTTACTTTGGAAATTCTTAAGTCGTGATTGTAACAGTGCTCTATGCTTATTGTGTTGAATCTATACCTTGATAGAGGTAAGTTAATTAAAGCCAATAGGTTAGCAAAATCTGGTGTTTTATCTATATCAATTTGCAAAAAATCTATTTGTTTAGGAAATGAGTTATCTTCAAAGTACTTATCCCAATTAAAGGATATTGCGTCAGCAAACACGCATTCGTTAGATCTATTTTTGTTATATTCTTTTGCTGCATCCTCAATTATGTCTATGCCAACACCTTTCCAATTAAAATATTTTTCTAACATATATGTGTTGTTGTTTTGTTTCCAATGGCTTGATCCTATTTCTACATAGTATCCACCTTCTTTGTCATTGTTAAACCTTAAAGCAAATGCAGCATGCACTGTAGATTCTGGTATGTTTAAGTACAAATCTTCAACAGTAAAAATTCTTACATCTACATTCTTGTTTTGAATATAATCAAACATTGGTATAGTTTTAATAGGTTCTAGGTTCATACTAATCATTGTACCACTTACAGCGCCCCTAGAAGGATTTGAACCTCCGACCTAACGGGTAGAAACCGTCCGCTCTTCCGCTGAGCTATAAAGGCTTTGTACATCTGGTAGGACTTGAACCTACGGCTCTCTGCATATAAGGCAGGTACTCTAACCAACTGAGTTACAGATGTTTGTTGTGGGCAGTTTTAGTCATACCCAGGACTTTTGCTAAGCTGAAAGTATCTTTGCTAATGCATTAACTGTTGCTGCAATTCTTCCGATATCACGCAACTGTTCAACTGTATAGCCTTCTTCTTTCAATGTTTCATAGTGTGCTTTAACACAGAAATGACACTTACCAACAATAGAAGAAGCAAGAGAGTATGCCTCAAACTTTGCCTTTGTTGTACCACCATGAGATGCAATTGCATTCATACGAAGTTGTGCTGGTAGTCCAGTAAGATTAGCATCATCTGCCATTTCTAAATATGGATACCAAACATTGTTTTGTGCCATGATTGCCCCTGCAGTTAATGCAGCATTTCTTTCTACCTCGTCAGTTGCACTTGCTGTAATGAAAGCAACAAGCTTACCATTGCCAGTTGAAAAAGCAGCTGCAAGAGCAAGATATGTAGCATGCTCAGAATCAATAGATGACCTATTAATCACTGCATCAAGATTTAACTTAATGTCTTTTGCATACTCTGGAAGGTTTTCCTTAAGCTGATCAACCCAAGACATTATAGAGTCTCTCCTCCAAGAGGTCTATTGCATGCACAAAGCTCTCCTGTTTGTAGTGCATCAAGCACACGAAGAGCTTCATCTGCATTACGACCAACATCAAGATTATTTACTGTAATGTGTTGAATAGTGTTTTCTGGATCAACAATAAATGTTGCACGATATGTAACACCAGATGAATGATGGATACCAAGATCTCCAGCTAACTGATGTGCTGTGTCTGCAAATGCCCATGAGTTTGTCTTTTTTAGATCATCATGTGCGTTACGCCATGCAACCTTACAGAACTCATTGTCAACTGAACCAGTCATAAGAACTGCATCACGATCATTAAAATCATTTACAAGTGCATCATATGCAACAATTTCTGTTGGGCATACGAACGTAAAGTCCTTTGGATAAAACACAATGATCTTCCATTTGCCTGGAAAAGAATCTTGCGTTAGTACTTCAAATGAGGAATCGTCATACGTCAATGCCCCAGGCTTAACTCCAGTAACGGCAAAGTTACCAAGCTTTTCTCCTATAGTTTTCATTTATTCTCCTTATATAAGTAGATCATTTTATAGATCTCGTGCACCAGGTAGGACTTGAACCTACGACGACCAAATTATGAGTTTGGGGCTCTAACCAACTGAGCTACTGGAGCTAATACCACTATTCTTTTTCTTGCTTAATTCCAACAGTCATTACTAGGTACGATATAAAGTATCCCAATAAAAAAGACGGTACTGTTAAAAGTATTGCTAGCATACATAATGACATTAGTTAATCCTATCTAAATCTTCAAGACTATTAATACCATAAAGATTAATCATTTCTTCAACAGTAAACTCTAAGTCAAACTCTTCTTCAGTATCCACCTGTGCACTCATTTCTTGTATGATATAAACGAATCTTTGTCATTATTTTGCGGGACGGAGCAAAAAGGTCATCTTTACAAGTTAAA
>Ga0208223_1000150_pt1 | contig 18015 bp, 17 predicted proteins | sample LakMenE07Oct09ns_FD_150678 | JGI IMG/M metagenome (GOLD analysis project Ga0208223, IMG submission 150678) | Freshwater microbial communities from Lake Mendota, WI - 07OCT2009 deep hole epilimnion ns (SPAdes) | ecosystem: Environmental > Aquatic > Freshwater > Lake > Epilimnion/Euphotic zone ...
GGTCCCAACCCCTCGCCGTTCATGCTTCGACAAGCTCAGCACGAACGGCTTAAGTTGCAAGCAAGATTCTGGGTTGGCTTCCTGTTTACTTTTGTTTAACTACTTAATGGATAAATCTAATATGAAAATCAGTTTAAAAAAATATGCCTTGGCGGGGTTGTTGTTCGGTAGCGCGGTGGTTAATGCGGATGAAGTGGGTTGTGTGACGACCTCGTGGAAATTGGTCGGCGCTAATCACAAAGTCTGTGTCGATGCCTTTCAAGACCCGAAAATCAACAATGTGATTTGTCACATCAGCCAAGCGCGGACTGGCGGTATTTCTGGCACATTGGGCTTGGCCGAAGATCCGTCACAATTTTCCTTGTCTTGCCGTCAGGTTGGGCCTATCAATTTGCCGGATAAATTACCGGCGGAAGAAACCGTGTTTTCTGAAAATACCTCGTTGTTGTTTAAATCGACCAATATCACCCGCTTGTGGGATGCCAAACACAATACCTTGGTTTACTTGGCGATTAGTCGCAAAGTGATTGAAGGTGCGCCAGCGAATAGTGTTTCCACCGTGCCGGTTATGCCTTGGGGTCGCTAGAGAACAGTCATGCAAGCTTATTTAGAATTACTTAACAAAATTGTCAGCGAAGGTCATTGCAAAGGTGATCGCACTGGCAGCGGTACTTTGTCAATTTTTGGTCACCAAATGCGCTTTGATTTGGCGCAGGGTTTTCCCTTGGTTACTACCAAAAAAGTTCACCTGAAATCCATCATTCACGAACTGCTGTGGTTTTTAAAAGGCGATACCAATATTGCTTATTTAAAACAAAACGGCGTGACGATTTGGGATGAATGGGCGGATGATAACGGTGAGCTGGGGCCGGTGTATGGCAAACAATGGCGGAGCTGGCCGCTGGCGAATGGTGAGGCGGTGGATCAAATCGCTCAGGTGATTGAGCAAATCAAACAAACTCCGAATAGTCGCCGGATGATTGTTTCGGCTTGGAATGTCGCCGATTTACCGGATGAATCGCAATCGCCACAAGCCAATGTCGCCGAGGGCAAAATGGCTTTGGCGGCTTGTCATGCCTTGTTTCAGTTTTATGTCGCGGATGGCAAATTATCTTGTCAGTTGTATCAACGCAGCTGCGATACCTTTTTAGGCTTGCCGTTTAATATCGCCAGCTATGCCCTGCTCACTCATATGATTGCCCAGCAATGTGATTTAGAGGTGGGGGATTTTGTTTGGACTGGCGGTGATGTGCATTTGTATCTGAATCATCAACAACAGGCGCAGTTGCAATTAAGTCGTCAGCCGTTGCCGTTGCCTAAGCTGCATTTAAAACGTAAACCGGCTTCGATTTTCGATTATGTCTATGAGGATTTTGAGGTGTTGGATTATCAAGCCCATCCAGCGATTAAAGCGCCTATTTCGGTATAAGCATTGTGAACAACGCCATTCGTCAGCAAATTTTCCAGCGTTTAGCCGAGGCGATTCCCGAACCGACCACCGAGCTGAATTACAGCACACCGTTTGAATTATTAATTGCCGTGGTGTTGTCGGCACAGGCGACCGATAAAGGCGTCAATAAAGCCACGGCGAAATTATTTCCGGTAGCCAATACCCCGCAAGCGATTTTGGCATTGGGCGAAGCGGGTTTGAAGGAATACGTTAAAACCATCGGTCTATTTAATAGTAAAGCCGCCAATATCATTAAATTGTGCCAAAGCTTGTTGGATTTGCATCAAGGTCAAGTGCCGGAAAAACGCGAGGATTTAGAAGCGTTGGCGGGGGTTGGTCGCAAAACTGCCAATGTGATTTTAAACACCGCATTCGGTCAGCCGACGATAGCTGTCGATACCCATATTTTTCGATTATCGAATCGTACTGGCTTGGCAGCGGGTAAAAACGTGGTAGAAGTGGAAAGGAAGCTCGATAAAACTGTGCCAGCGCAATATAAAAAAGATGCTCATCATTTGATGATTTTGCATGGCCGTTATACCTGCATCGCTAGAAAGCCGCGTTGCGAAAGTTGTTGTATCATCGAATTATGTGAATTTAGGGCGAAGAATGTAACTTGAATATGCCATAATCGAGAACGAACTGTTGTAAAAGCAGGTAAGCACCAGACGTGGTGTTAAATAACTATAAATAACTTCAGAGAGAACATGATCATGAAAAAAACTAACAAAGCACAATTAGCAGCAATGGGTACCGTTGTATTGTCAGGCTTGGCTGCCAACGTCAGCGCTGACGCTAACCCATTCGCAATGACCGAATTATCAGGTGGCTATATGCAAGTGGCTGCTGATACTCACAACAAAGTAACCGAAGCAGGTTGCGGTGCAAGTGCAAAAGCCGATGCTAAAGCCGCTCATGACGAACATGCTGGCCACGTTAAAAAAGCGGAAGGTTCATGCGGCGCTGGTCAATGTGGCGCGATGATGAAAGACGGCAAAATGAAGCCTGGTATGGAAAGTACTTGTGGTGCAATGATGAAAGGCCATGATGGTGCTTGTGGTATGTCGGGCATGTCAGATATGAAACACGATGACGCGGGTAAAGCCGGTCAAATGGCTTGTGGCGCAAAAATGAAAGATAGCGAAACTAGCTGCGGTGCAAAAATGCACGGCGGTCATTAATCCTTTCTTTATAGCAATCTAGCCCCCTTCACCTATCATGGATTTACAGCAACTTATTAGTGATTACGGTTATTTCGCGCTGTTTATTGGGACCTATCTGGAAGGTGAAACCATATTGTTAATTGCCGGTTTTCTAGCTCACGCAGGTGGGCTAGGACTGGAATTGCCTTATGTGATTCTTTCAGCGTTTTTGGGAACCTTTGCCGGTGATCAGACTTTTTTCTATATTGGCCGTTTAAAAGGCATCAGTTTTCTGGAAAAAAGACCGCATTGGCACAGCAAAACCGACAAAGTGTTTGATATGTTGCATCGCCATCAACTGCCGGTGATTTTGGGCTTCCGTTTTATTTACGGCATCCGCAATGTCACGCCGTTTGTGATTGGTGCCAGCCGCCTTAGTCCGTTGAAATTTTTTATTTTAAATTTCCTTGGCGCGTTGATTTGGGCGGTTTCATTTGGTTTGATTGGTTACCAGTTTGGCGATATAGCAGAACGAGTGATGGGTGATGTTGCTCAATATCAAGGCTATTTGTTAATGGCTTTAGTGGCGATTGGTTTATTTCTGTTTTGGCGCTCTGGCCAAAAGCGGGAAGAATAACGGTTAAGGTTATGAAGACTAATCGAAATCTGGTTCATGGCGCGGGGCTTGGTTTACGGCGTTCGATCCTGAGCCAGATTATCGACAACCCACCCAGCCAAGTTGATTTCTACGAAATCGCTCCAGAAAACTGGATGACGATAGGCGGCAAATCAGGCAAACAATTGCGAGCCATGACCGAGCGTTGTAACTTCGTCGCTCATGGCTTGTCTTTATCCATCGGCAGTAGCGATGATTTGGATGAAACCTTTGTCCGCGCTTTAAAAGCTTTTCTCGCCGAACATGGGATTAAGTTTTACAGCGAACATCTAAGTTACTGTAGCCACCAAGGTCACCTCTACGACCTGATGCCGATTCCGTTTACTACTGAAGCAGTCACTCATGTCGCGCAACGGATACGCCGCGTACAAGACATTCTCGAACAAAAAATCGCCGTCGAAAATATTTCCTACTACGCCGCACCTGGACAAGAAATGTCCGAAATTGAGTTTTTTAATGCCGTAGTCAGTGAAGCCGATTGTGATGTGTTAATCGACATTAACAACATTTACGTCAACAGCGTTAATCACGGCTATGACGCCGAAAGCTTTTTAAAGGCGATGCCTTCACAACGCATTGCCTACGCTCATATCGCCGGACATTATGTGCAAGCCGCCGATTTTTTAGTCGATACCCACGGTGCACCAGTGATTGATCCGGTTTGGGCTTTGTTGGAAAAAGCCTATCAAGTGCATGGTGTGTTTCCGACTTTGCTGGAACGCGATTTTAATTTGCCGCCGTTGCCAGAGTTATTAAACGAAGTCGCCACTATCGCCAGCATTCAACAACAGGTGGGTCATGGCGGTTGATTTCCGAGCCAAGCAAGCCGAGTTTGCAGCTTACATTCGCAACCCCGCCAATCCAGCGCCAGCCGATGTCAAACCTGAGCGGATGGCGATGTACCGCGAACTGTTTTTCAACAACATTGATAGTTGTTTAAGCACTAATTTCCCCGTGTTGCGCACCTTGCTGAATGATCAGCAATGGCAAGCCTTATGCAAAGACTTTTTCGCTAAACACGCTTGTAAAACCCCGTACTTTTCCGAAATTGCAGAAGAATTTTTAGACTATTTGCAAACGCGCAATTATGCTGACGACTACCCTTTTTTATGGGAGCTGGCGCATTACGAATGGGTGGAAATGGCGCTGGCGATTGCCAAAGATGAGCCTGTTTATGGTGATGCTGAATTTATTGAACAGCTTGGCGAGCGGTGTTTGGCCTTATCGCCGGTGGCTTGGTTATTGGCTTATCAATATCCAGTCCAGCAAATTTCACCAGATTACCTGCCGACCGAGCCGCCAGCGGAAGTCACTTATTTAGTGGTCTATCGCGATCAACATCACGATGTGCATTTCATGCAAGCAGTGCCGCTGAGTTTTCGCTTATTGCAGTTATTGGAACAACAGCCAATGACTATTGCCACTGCGATGCAGACTTTAAGTGCCGAATTGCCTAATCTAAATTCTGAGGCGCTATTGCAACATGCTCTAACCAGTCTGCAAGCGATGGCAGCGAAAGGCATTATTATTCCAAGCCTTGATTGATATTAAGCACTTGAATAAAAGTAAGTCGGCATTATGCAATTAGAATCTTGATTGTTTGCCAAGCAAGTTAAGGCTATCCCGTTCGTCCTGAGCTTGTCGATGGATGAACGGGATAGCCGAGTCGGTCGCCAACCATCGCCGCTCATGCTTCGACAAGCTCAGCACGAACGGCTTAAGTGGCAAGCAAGACTTCCTGTTTACTTTTGTTTAACTACTGAAAAATAATCGTTATGCACTATTTACACACCATGGTTCGAGTCAACAATCTCGAACAATCGCTGGATTTTTACTGTAACAAACTGGGTTTAGTCGAAGTTCGACGCATGGAAAGTGAAGCCGGACGCTTTACCTTGGTTTATTTAGCCGCGCCGGATGATTTGCAACCAGCGAAAGCCAACGATGCGCCGTTGCTGGAATTGACTTATAACTGGGATAGCGAAGATTACACTGGCGGTCGTAATTTTGGCCATTTGGCGTTTGCGGTTGATGATATTTACAGCGTTTGCCAACGCTTATTAGATCAAGGCGTCACCATCAATCGCCCTCCACGCGATGGCTGGATGGCATTTATTCGTTCGCCAGATCAAATCTCTATCGAACTGCTGCAAAAAGGCCAGCCCTTACCGATTCAAGAGCCTTGGGCGTCGATGCCTAGCGTGGGTGCTTGGTGAACCAATCGCTGTTGTTACCGCTGAGTTTATACATCCACTTTCCGTGGTGTATTCAAAAATGCCCCTACTGCGATTTTAATTCTCACGCGGTTAAAGCTGGAATTCCTGAACAGGCTTATATCGATGCTTTGCTGGCAGATTTGCGTGTTGATTTAGCTTTAGTCACACCATCGCGCCCCATCCAGAGCATTTTCATGGGTGGCGGCACACCGAGTTTGTTTTCGCCGCAAGCGATTCAGCGATTATTGCTGGGAATTCAAGAGCAAGTGCTGCTAACCCCTGATTGCGAAATTACCTTAGAAGCTAATCCTGGCACCTTTGAAAGTGCTAAATTTAAAGCGTTTCGTCAGTTGGGGATTAACCGTTTATCGATTGGTATCCAAAGTTTTAACGACCCACATTTAAAAAAACTGGGACGAGTGCATTCGGCGGCAGAAGCGCTGAAAGCGGTCGCTATTGCTCAGCAAGCGGGTTTTGATAATTTGAATCTGGATTTAATGTTTGGTTTACCGGATCAAACCAGCGAGCAAGCGTTGTTTGATGTGCAAACCGCGATAGACCTCAATCCCACTCATATTTCCTTTTATCAATTAACGCTAGAACCCAACACCTATTTTCACCGCTTCCCGCCCAAGTTGCCGGAAGACGATACCATTTTCGCGATCCAAAAAAATTGCCAGCAACGCTTAGCGGCACACGGTTATCAACAATACGAAATTTCCGCATATGCCCAGCAAGGCAAACAAGCGCGGCATAATCTCAATTATTGGCAATTTGGTGATTATCTGGGAATCGGCGCTGGCGCTCACGGCAAAATCAGCCAAGCCTTGCCAGAAAAAATCATCCGTACCATCAAGCCGAAAAGCCCTGAGCAGTATTTAAAACAAGCCAAAGCCAAGCATCAAACCATTGCGATTGAACAATTGCCATTGGAGTTTGTGATGAATCATTTGCGCCTGAAAACCGGCTTTAATTTAGCCGATTATGTCGCGGTGACTGGCTTGGGGGTTGAAAGTCTGGAGCCGGCGTTAACCGAATGTTTACAACAAGGTTTACTGGTTAAAAACCAACAACAAATTAGCTGCTCAGAAAAAGGCTGGGATTTTTTGGATGTGGTTTTGGAGAAGTTTATTGTGCTTTAGGGGGTAAACCTAAAGCTCACAAAAACTGCTTGGAAAAACCAGCAATGGCGATAGCAATTAATGCACCTAACATCCATTTCACCAAATTCAGATCAGCTTTAATCGGGGCTAATTCAATTTGTAAATCTTTTTTAGTGACCAATTCAGATTCATCTATGGCTGAACGCATAGCTTCTGTTAGTCCTTCAGCTTGTTTTTCGTTAAAACCAGCGTCTTGAAGTTTGCGAACAAATTTGTGAGTGTCAAAAGTAATTGTTGCCATCACTGTCTACTTAAAAAATTATAGTTTTAAGAATATACCATCATGTTCTAAAACAAATGAAAAAACCTTTTGATTCAAACCGCTTTAACCTTGCGGGTTATAATCCACCCCTAAATTCACTCAAAAAAAACCTGTCCTATGCTCGATTACCAACAACAATTCATCCAATACGCGCTTGATTGTGGCGTTTTAAAATTCGGTCAATTCCAACTGAAATCCGGTCGTAACAGCCCGTATTTTTTCAACACCGGTTTATTCAACACTGGCGCAAGCTTAGATAAACTCGGCCAGTTTTACGCACAAGCCTTAATCAATGCCAATGTCGAAATCGACGTTTTATACGGCCCTGCTTACAAAGGCATTCCACTCGCCAGTGCGACTTCAATCGCCTACTCACGTTTAAAAGCCGATTTGCCGTTTGCCTTCAATCGCAAAGAGGCTAAAGATCACGGCGAAGGTGGGGTTTTAGTGGGCGCACCGTTACAAGGTAAAGTCTGGATTATTGATGATGTGATTACCGCCGGTACTTCGGTTCGCGAATCGGTGGAAATTATCAATGCCGCCGGTGCCACGGTTGCTGGTGTGGTGATTGCCTTGGATCGTCAGGAAAAAGGCTTGAATCAATTGTCTGCGGTACAAGAAGTTTCAGCGCAGTTCGATATTCCGGTGATTCCTATCATTTCCTTAGCCAATATCATCGATTTCATCCAAAACAGCGATGAAACTGGCGAAAAATTAGCCATTATCAAAGCCTACCGTCAGCAATACGGGGTTTAGTTACACGCTGTGCGCTTTATAGCCGTTGGTGGTTGATGATAGAATCGACCGCTACGATTTATCTTCAAAATCATACGGCTAATCGGCGCACAGAACATTATGACCACGGATTACAAACAAACCCTCAATCTTCCCAAGACCGAGTTTGCGATGAAAGCCAATTTGGCGCAGCGTGAACCAGAGATGCTGAAAAAGTGGAACGACAGTCAGCTTTATCAAAAAATTAGGGAACACAACGCCGGACGCCCTAAATTCATACTCCACGACGGCCCTCCTTACGCCAATGGCGCGATTCACATCGGCCACGCGGTTAATAAAGTCCTGAAAGACATCATTATTAAATCCAAAACCCTGAGCGGTTTTGATGCACCGTATGTGCCAGGTTGGGATTGCCACGGTTTGCCGATTGAATTAATGGTTGAAAAAAGCGTCGGTAAAGCCGGTGCCAAAGTCACCCCAGCCGAGTTCCGCAAACACTGCCGTACTTACGCCAGCAAGCAAGTTAACATTCAAAAAGAAGAATTTGTCCGTTTAGGTGTTTTAGGCGATTGGGACAATCCGTATTTGACGATGGATTTTGCTTTTGAAGCCGACATTGTTCGCGCATTGGGCAAAATTGCTAATCAAGGTCACATCAGCAAAGGTGCAAAACCGGTGCATTGGTGTACCGATTGCGGCTCGGCGCTGGCAGAAGCGGAAGTTGAATACGAAGATAAACACTCGCCTGCAATTGATGTGAAATTTGCCGTCATCGATGAAGCGACATTTTTAGCCCGTTGCACCCATCCCGCTGAACATGAAGGCCAAGGCCCGTTATCAGTGGTGATTTGGACCACAACCCCTTGGACTTTGCCAGCCAACCAAGCGGTGGCCTTAAATCCTGAATTGGAATATGTGGTTGTTCAATACCAACTCGACGGTAAAGCCGAGCGTTTATTGCTGGCTGAAGCATTATTAAAAGATGCGATGCTGCGTTATGGGATTGAAGACTATCAAGTCGTAGCTTATTGCAAAGGTAGCGATTTAGAAAATCTGCATTTGCAACATCCATTCTACGACCGCCAAGTGCCTATCATCCTCGGCGACCATGTCACTACCGACGCCGGTACTGGCGCTGTTCACACCGCCCCAGGTCACGGTCAAGAAGACTATGTGGTGGGGATGAAATATGGTTTGCCGGTTGATAATCCAGTTGGCAACAACGGCGTATTTTTACCGAGCACCGAATTATTTGCCGGTCAGCATGTATTTAGCGCCAATGATAAAGTTTTAGACGTATTGCGTGAACGCGGCAAATTGCTGCATCACCATGCCCTGCTCCACAGCTACCCACATTGCTGGCGTCACAAAACCCCGATTATTTTCCGCGCCACGCCACAATGGTTTATTTCGATGGAGAAAAATGGCCTGCGTGACACGGCTTTGAACGAAGTCAAAAAAGTCGCTTGGGTGCCAGAATGGGGTCAAGCGCGTATCGAAACCATGATCGAAAATCGCCCCGATTGGTGTATCTCCAGACAGCGTACTTGGGGTGTGCCGATTGCGTTTTTTGTTCATAAAGAAACTGGCGAATTGCATCCGCGTAGCGAAGAATTGATTGAACAAGTTGCTCTGCGGATTGAAAAACAAGGCGTTGATGCTTGGTTTGAATTAACAGCTGAAGAGTTGATCGGTGGCGATGCCGAGTTTTACGACAAAATCAACGATACGCTAGACGTTTGGTTTGATTCGGGTGTGACTCATGCGGCGGTGTTAAATCGTCGCCAGCAATTACAGTTCCCTGCTGATTTGTATTTAGAAGGCTCAGACCAACATCGCGGCTGGTTCCAGTCATCGTTATTGGCTTCTGTGGCTATGCACGATGCGGCACCCTACAAACAAGTGTTAACTCACGGTTTTGTGGTCGATGCCGAGGGCAAGAAAATGTCCAAATCCAAAGGCAACGTGGTGTTACCGCAAACGGTGATGAAATCACTGGGCGCGGACGTGTTGCGTTTGTGGGTGGCCAGTAGCGATTACCGTTATGAAATGTCGGTATCGGATGAAATTTTAAAACGTACCTCAGACGGTTATCGCCGTTTGCGTAATACTGCGCGATTCTTGTTATCGAATCTGGATGGTTTTGATCCTGCTCAAAATAGGGTTGCTACTGCTGATTTGCTGGCGCTAGATCGTTGGGTGGTGGATAGAGCTTACACATTACAACAAGAAATCCAAGCCGCTTACGATACCTATCAATTACAAAGCATTTACCAAAAAGTGCTGAATTTTTGCAGTATCGATTTGGGTGGTTTTTATTTAGACATCATCAAAGACCGCCAATACACCGCTAAAGATGATTGCTTGGCTAGACGTTCTGGTCAAACCGCGATGTACCATGTGATTGAAGCTTTGGTACGTTGGTTGGCACCGATTACTAGCTACACTGCTGATGAAATCTGGCAAGCGATTCCAGGTCAACGCAGTGAATCAGTGTTCTTGGAAACTTGGTATCAAGGCTTGTCGGCTTTAGAAGACAACGCCGAAATCAACCGTGAATCTTGGGACAGAATCATGGCGGTGCGTACCGCTGTCAGTAAAGAACTAGAACAATTGCGCGGCAAAGGCGACATCGGTGCTTCTTTAAATGCCGAAGTAACGCTATACGGCGACGATAACTATTTCAGCGAACTGGGCAAATTAGGCGATGAACTGCGTTTTGTATTTATCACTTCTCACGCGGAGGTTGTGCAGTTAGTTCATGCGCCAGCTGATGCAGTCGCTACCGAATTGGATGGTTTGAAGCTGAAAGTGCGGGTTTCTGAGCATCAAAAATGCGTTCGTTGCTGGCATCAACGTCCTGATGTTGGTCATCATGCCGAACATCCAGAACTGTGTGGCCGTTGCGTAGAAAACGTCGCTGGTGATGGTGAGAGTCGTCGCTATGCTTAAATGGTTGTGGATATCGGTGTTGAGTTTGTTGCTTGATCAAGCCAGCAAACTCGCAGTGGATGGTTCGATGCAATTATTTGAATCGATACCATTGCTGCCCTATTTCAATCTGACTTATGTTCACAACACTGGCGCGGCGTTCAGCTTTTTGAGCGACGCTGGCGGCTGGCAACGTTGGTTGTTTGCCGGTTTAGCAGTGGTGATGAGCAGTATTATCGGTTTGTGGCTGGCGCGATTGAAACAGCATGAAACTTTGATGGCGGTTGCCTTGGCCTTAGTGCTGGGCGGCGCTATCGGCAACCTGATTGATCGAGTTGCTTACGGTTATGTGATTGATTTTCTGGATGTTTATTACCAAGACTGGCATTGGCCGGCGTTTAACATTGCTGATTCAGCGATTTGTGTTGGCGTGGCGCTGATGTTGCTGGAAAGTTTTGGGGTTGGCCGCCAAGAAAATAGTTTGTAATGTTCGATTTGGGTTAGCTGGACAAAGTCAGCTAACCCAACAAATCCCGATACCTTCCCCAATCAAAAAACGCCCCCGGATCATCTTTCCGCTCCGGTGCAATATCACTATGTCCGGTAATTCTATCCTCCGATAACTGCGGATAAGCCTGTAGTAATGCCTTCGTCACCAACGCCAATTGTTGATACTGGCTATCGGTATAAGCCTGATTCACCGAGCCTTCCAGCTCGATGCCAATCGAAAAATCATTACACCGCTCTCGTCCTTCAAAACTCGAAACTCCAGCGTGCCAAGCGCGTAAGTTAAACGGCACATATTGCCGCACACTACCGTCACGTCTGATTAACAAATGTGCCGAGACTGTTAACTGATGAATTTCTTGAAAATACGGATGATCGTTGGGATCAAGCTGATTACAAAACAGCTGATCAATGTAATCACCTGCAAACTGTTCGGGCGGTAAGCTGATGCAATGAATCACCAGCAAGGAAATATCTTCTGGGTTGGCGCGGAGGTCGAAATTGGGTGATGGAATTTGGATGGCGCTGTTTAAGCGGTGATTATCAATGTGCATGGTGTTTAGTGGTTGGGTTTTGGCGCTTATAATAGCAGGCCATCCCGTTTTGAGATTTAACCATGCAACCAACCCAAGCCGAAATCGCCGCCTATCTTGCTGAAGACATTGGTAGCGGAGATTTAACCGCCAATATTATCCCCGAACAAACTACCGCCAGCGCTACCGTGGTTAGTCGCGAAACCACCATTATTTGCGGCCAAGCTTGGTTTAATGCGGTGTTTTTACAGCTTAATCCTGATTTACAGATTGAATGGTTATGTCAGGAAGGCCAACAAGTGGCGGCCGGTAGCGTGATTTGTCGGCTTAACGGCTCGGCGCGTAGTTTGCTAACTGGCGAGCGCACCGCCTTAAACTTGTTACAAAGCTTATCTGCGACTGCCAATCTTGCCAGTCGTTATGCTCAAGCGGTTGCCGGCACCGGCTGTAAAATTTTAGACACCCGTAAAACCATCCCCGGCCTGCGTTTAGCGCAAAAATACGCGGTTAAATGCGGCGGTTGTTTTAATCATCGGATTGGATTGTTCGACGCCATTTTAATCAAAGAAAACCACATCATCGCCGCTGGCTCAATTGCTCAAGCAGTCAAACTAGCCAGACAAAGCAATAGCCAAGTGATGGTCGAAATCGAAGTGGAAAACTTGGATGAGTTTCAACAAGCCTTGGCCGCTAAGCCCGACCGCATCATGCTGGATAATTTTTCACTAGCGGACATGGTCAGCGCGGTGCAACAAAATCAAGCTGGTGTAGAGCTAGAAGCATCCGGCAACATTACCTTGGAGACCATTCGTAGTGTTGCCGAAACCGGTGTTGATTACATCTCGATTGGCGCGTTGACCAAAAATCTGCAAGCGGTCGATTTATCAATGAGGATAGATTTACAAGCGTTGTAAATAAAAAGGTGCTTTGAGCACCTTTTTTGATTAATAAACGGCGTTTAAATGCTCGTTTTCGTAAATTCGCAATTTCTTCCAATTAACAAATTTAGTATCGTCAAAGTAAGCATCATTATCGATCGCGTGTTCATAACAGTTGCGGAACAAGCGCGCGGTGCGGAAAGCATGAAGCTCATCATCAGCGGTAATTGATTCAACGTTACCGACTTGGAAAGTTTTGTTACGCGATTTGCCGTCTTTTACCCAGAAAACCGTGTAGCACAAATAGCTTTTGTCTTTGCGATGGTCGAACTTAATGGTTCTGGAAACCCCAGTTAAGCCAGTTGTAGTCTTGTTTTTGGGCGGTTTGAGAAAGCGAGTTTTGCTACCTTTTAGGACAACTAACATTTGATCGCGCCAAGTAATGGCCGCTTTCAATGACTTAGTTTTATTGCCCCAAAGTTTATGCGAAAAATAACGACTGCTTTCTTTACCACGGCGCACGATCCGCACTTGAAAGCCAAAAGCATCAGGCTCAGTAATATGTTTAACTTTTGTCATCAAGATACCAAACGAAAAGGAAAGAACTGACTCTCATAACTATAACAATATTTTACATTAAGAGTAAGTTAAGACTTACAAATTAACGTTAAATTGTCAGTTGCGCAAGTTTTAATCTGTTAGGATTTGTCACTTATTTCCTAGTAATTTAGTGTAGAATAAACCGTTGCCTGTTTTTTCAGGCACAGAAACAACATTAACCCATTGTTTTTTAAGTAGATTTGGAGAATATTGATGAGCGTTTTAGTAGGCAAGCAAGCACCTGATTTTACAGTTCCAGCCGTATTAGCCGATGGTCAAATAGTTGACTCATTCAGCTTTTCAGAAGCCACTAAAGGCAAATATGCGGTCGTTTTTTTCTATCCGTTAGACTTTACATTTGTTTGCCCTAGCGAATTGATTGCGTTTGATCACCGCATTGAAGAATTCAAAAGCCGTGGCGTAGAAGTGATTGGCGTTTCAATCGACTCACACTTTTCTCACAACGCATGGCGCAATACCCCAATCAACCAAGGTGGTATCGGCCCAGTTCGTTACACACTAGCTGCTGACATTACTCACAGCATCGCTAAAGATTACGATGTTGAATCAGCAATCGGTGTTGCTTTCCGTGGTAGCTTCTTGATTGATAAAACTGGTTTGGTTCGTCACCAAGTTGTTAACGACTTACCACTAGGTCGTAACGTTGACGAAATGATCCGTATGGTTGATGCCTTACAATTCCACGAAGAGCACGGTGAAGTTTGCCCAGCTGGCTGGAACAAAGGTGATGCAGGTATGAACGCAAACCCAGCGGGTGTTGCAGAATACTTGAGCAAAAACGCTGACAAACTATAAGCGTTAGCTAAAGCCGTAAAGCAGGCGCATTGTTTCGGCAATGCGCTTTTTTTATGCGTGAAAATCAAGGAGACCGCTTTGCATATTGAACCTGCCAAACTCAAACACGCCGAATCATTGGTCGAGCTGATTAACGGCACCTATCGCGGTGAAAGTAGTCGCTTGGGTTGGACAACCGAAGCGGATTTGTTAGAGGGACTGAGAACCGACCTTACCGACATTACTCGCCTGCTGACAAGCAGCGATTCGATGATTTTGATAGCCGAGCAGGATCAACAACTGATCGGATCAGTGCATTTACAGCACAATAGCGATTACGCCCAACTTGGCATGTTATCGGTCAAACCCACGCTACAAAACCAAGGCATCGGCAAACAATTAATCAGCGCCGCCGAAGCAATCGCCCAGCAGCAATGGGAGGTTAACAGAATGCGGATGGCCGTGATCCCCAGCCGAGAAACACTGATCGCCTATTACCAACGCCGCGGCTATGTTCGTACTGGTGAAAGCATCGCCTTTCCCGTTAATCCCGCTTTATGGACGCCGAAAGTGAGCGGTTTGTGTTTGGAATGGTTGGAGAAACTGTTGTGATCAGTGGCTTTTAGCGATAAACAGTGACGCGCAAAATTTCTGCCTTATCGTTTTTCTGCTTATACTGCCGCAGCTGATAACAAGCCTAGCTTGTAAGTTTCCCTGAATTCCTCACTGCAAACCAAACACTAATCGACTGCAATGACGCTTAACCAAACCCCCGAACAAAAAGCTCGCGACCAAATCGACAAACAACTGCAACAAGCCGGTTGGGTGGTTCAGAATAAAAATCAGATCAACTTAGACGCTGGTTTAGGGCAAGCGATTAGAGAATATCAAACCGACACCGGCCCAGCTGATTACATTTTATTTGTCGATAGACAACCGGTTGGCGTTATCGAAGCGAAGCCAGAAGGTCTAGGCTACAAACTCATCAGTGTAGAAGAACAAACCGCAGAATACGCCGTAGCCAAGCTTAAATGGGTAAACAATCAAAAGCCCCTACCCTTTCTTTACCAAAGTACCGGAGTGATTACGCGCTTTACCGACGCCCGCGATCCTAAACCACGTTCTCACGAAATTTTTAGTTTCCACCGCCCAGAAACCCTAAAAGATTGCTTGCTACAAGCCGCATCTTTGCGTAGCCGACTACAAACCATTCCCCTGCTCGACCCGACAGGTTTACGTGATTGTCAGAAAATCGCCATCAATAATCTCGAAACCTCGTTCAAAGCCAATCGACCTCGCGCCCTAATCCAAATGGCCACCGGTGCCGGTAAAACATTTACCGCGATTACCGCCATGTATCGCTTACTGAAATTTGCTGACGCCAAACGGATTCTGTTTCTAGTCGATACTCGCAATTTAGGCGAACAGGCCGAGCAAGAAATGATGAGCTATCAGCCCAATGACGATAACCGCAAATTCACCGAGCTTTACGCCGTTCAGCGTTTGCAATCATCCTATGTCGCTAAAGATAGCCAAGTCTGTATCAGCACCATTCAACGCATGTATTCAATCCTCAAGGGCGAAGAACTCGACAGCGCATTAGAAGACATCAACCCCGCCGAACAACTAACCAAACCCAAAGCGCCGTTACCCGTGGTTTACAACCCCAAACTGCCCTTGGAGTTTTTTGACTTCATCTTTATTGATGAATGTCATCGCTCTATTTACAACCTCTGGCAACAAGTCCTCGATTATTTCGATGCCTTTTTGATTGGCCTCACCGCCACCCCAGACAATCGCACCTACGGCTTCTTTAAAAAGAACGTGGTCAGCGAATATACCCATGAAAAAGCCGTTGCCGATGGCGTCAATGTCGGAAACGAAATTTATTTGATCGAAACCGAAATTAGCCAATCCGGTGGCAAAATTCCCGCCGAGTTACAAATCGAAAAGCGCGAAAAACTCACCCGTAAAAAACGCTGGGAACAACAAGACCAAGACGAAATTTACAGCGCCAAACAACTCGACAAAAGCGTGGTAAACCCCGATCAAATTCGCACCGTGATTCGTACTTACCAACAAAACTGGCCTAGCATTTTCCCGGCTCGCCAAGAAGTGCCAAAAACCCTGATTTTCGCCAAAACCGACAGCCATGCTGACGACATTATTGATACCGTCCGCGAAGAATTTGGCGAAGGTAATGATTTTTGTAAAAAAGTCACCTACAAAGCCGACGACGATCCTAAATCAACCTTGGCCGATTTTCGTAACGCCTACCATCCGCGAATAGCCGTCACCGTCGATATGATCGCCACTGGCACCGATGTCAAACCGCTGGAATGCCTGTTATTCATGCGCGATGTTCGCAGCCGCAATTATTTCGAGCAAATGAAAGGTCGCGGCACTCGCACCTTGGATTTAGATAATCTGAAAAAAGTCACCCCTTCGGCCATCACCGCCAAAACCCATTATGTGATTGTCGATGCTGTTGGCGTTACCAAATCCTTAAAAACCGCCAGCCAGCCTTTAATCACAAAACCCAGCGTCCCCTTAAAAGATTTAGCCATGGGCGTGATGATGGGGGCTGATGACAGTGATGTAGTCAGTTCATTGGCCGGACGTCTGGCGCGATTGAACCAACAGCTAAGCCCTGTCGAGCAACAAAAACTCAAGAAACTGGCCGGCGGTGTTGCGCTAAGCGAGATTATTAATCAATTATTCAACGCCATCGACCCCGACAACATCGCCCAAACCGCCTGCCAACTGGCTGGTTTGCCCGCCGATGCCGAAGCCACTGACAGCCAACTGCAACAAGCCCAAACCCAATTGGTTAAACAAGCCGCCAAGCTGTTAAACGGCGAATTGATTGAATTAATCGACAGCATCCGTCGCGACAAAGAACAAAGCATTGATCATCTCAATCTCGACCAATTAACCTTTAGCGGTTGGTCAAATGATGCTCAAGTCAGCGCCGAAAACCTCACCCTAGCCTTCGCCGATTATCTACAGCGCCACAAAGACCAAATCGAAGCGTTGAGTATTTTTTATCACCAACCGCAGCGCCGCCGCGAAATTACCAACGCCATGATCCACGAAATTCTGGATCGGCTAAAAACCGACCAGCCCAAGCTGGCGCCGCTCCATGTTTGGCAAGCCTACAGCCAATTGGACAACTACCAAGGTAATCAACCCATCAGCGAACTCACCGCCTTGGTCGCTTTAATTCGTCGGGTTTGTGGCATGGATCAACAATTGACCGGCTTTGAAGAAACCGTGCGCCGTCATTTTCAAACTTGGGTGATGCGTTATCATGCCGGCAACCAAGACAAATTTAGTGAGGAACAAATGGAATGGCTGCACATGATTCGCGACCAGATTGCCAAGTCCTATCATCTCGACCGCGACGATTTGGAGCTGGCACCGTTTGATGGTAAAGGTGGTTTGGGCAAGATGTATCAGTTGTTTGGCGCGGAAATGGATAGTGTGTTGGATGAATTGAATGAGGTGTTGGCGGCGTGATAACTGATACAGATAAAAATGAATTTACTATACCAACTGGTTGGATTGCTGAAAGTCTTGGAAATCTTGCAGATAAAATTACTAAAGGTGCTACGCCTACGACTTATGGATATGCTTTTCAACGATTAGGCGTAAATTTTATTAAGGTTCAAAATATCTCCAATGGATATATCGATTTATGCTCAATTACAGATTTCATTTCTGAAGATGCTCACCAAAACCAAGGCAAATCAATATTAAAAGTTAATGATGTTTTATTTTCTATAGCTGGCACTATTGGTGAAACAGCAATTGTAAAATCACATCATCTTCCAGCAAATACTAATCAAGCATTAGCTATTATTTCAGGGTTTTCAAAAATATTAATTCCAAAATATTTAGAATTTCAACTGCGATCATTTGTTTCCCAGAAAACCAAAGATAAAGCGCGTGGCGGTGCAATGAATAATGTGTCGCTTGATGATTTGAAAAGTTTGAAATTACTTTTGCCGCCGTATTCTGAGCAACAACGCATCGTTGCCAAAATCGAAACGCTATTTTCCGAGTTAGATAAAGGCATCGAAAGCTTTAAAACCGCCCGCGAGCAATTAAAAATCTATCGGCAATCG
>Ga0208223_1000157_pt1 | contig 17581 bp, 15 predicted proteins | sample LakMenE07Oct09ns_FD_150678 | JGI IMG/M metagenome (GOLD analysis project Ga0208223, IMG submission 150678) | Freshwater microbial communities from Lake Mendota, WI - 07OCT2009 deep hole epilimnion ns (SPAdes) | ecosystem: Environmental > Aquatic > Freshwater > Lake > Epilimnion/Euphotic zone ...
TGATTAGCGGCTTCCACTTGGTCTTTGTTGACGACTTTGTAGCCGACGATTTTTTTGCTGATTTTGTGTTGGGTCATGGGGTTTCTCGTAATTGGTGTAGGTTGGGTTCACTCAGAAACCCAACACGGATAAAGGCCAACTGTTGGGTTATGGCTATCGCCTAACCCAACCTACATTTATCGGTATTTAAAATTTACCGTAATACCCTTCTTTCAAGGCATCAAACAAGTTCGCGGCGGTGTGTAATTCGCCGTCGTATTCCACTTCTTCGTTGCCTTTAAATTCCACCACATGGCCGTCTTCCAAAGTAAATTGGTAGGTGGTGTTTTCCAAGTCCGATTCTTTGACCAATACGCCTTGGAACACTTCTGGATTGAAGCGGAAGGTGGTGCAGCCTTTTAAGCCTTGGTCGTAGGCGTATTCGTAGATCGATTTGAAATCTTCATACGGGTAATCGGTCGGTACGTTGGCGGTTTTCGAGATTGAGGAATCAATCCAGATTTGCGCGGCGGCTTGAATATCAACGTGCTGTTTGGGGCTAATGTCATCAGCAGCGATGAAGTAATCCGGTAATTGGTGGTCTGGGTTATCGCTGTATGGCATGGCATCGGCGTTGACCAATTGGCGGTAAGCCAATAATTCAAACGAGAACACGTCAATTTTTTCTTTGGATTTTTTGCCTTCACGAATCACGTTGCGTGAATAGTGGTGAGCGAAGCTTGGTTCGATGCCGTTGCTGGCGTTGTTGGCTAATGAAAGCGAAATGGTGCCAGTGGGTGCGATTGAGCTGTGGTGGGTAAAACGGCAGCCGACTTCGGCTAATTGCTCGACCAATTCTGGCAATTCTTTGGCAACTTTTTGCATGTAGCGGCTGTATTTAGCGTGTAGCACTTTGCCAGCTACTTGATCGCCGAGTTTGTAGCCGTCTTGTTTCATTTCTGGGCGTTTGTGCAGCATTTCGCCAGTGACAGTGAAGATTTGCTCCATAATTGGCGCAGGGCCTTTTTCTTTGGCCAGCTCTAAACCGGCTTTCCAGCCTTCTAAAGCCAATTCTTTGGTGACTTGTTCGGTAAATGCCAAGGAATTTTGATCACCGTATTTCAAGCCTAGCATGGTGATGGTCGAACCTAAGCCCAAATAGCCCATACCGTGACGGCGTTTGCTGGTGATTTCGTAGCGTTGTTTTTCTAATGGCAAGCCGTTGATTTCTACCACGTTATCCAACATGCGGGTAAAAATGCGGATGGTTTTGCGATAGCCTTCCCAATCGAATTTGGCATCAGCGCTAAATGGTTTATCGACAAAGCGAGTTAGGTTAATCGAGCCTAACAAGCAGCTGCCGTAAGGTGGTAATGGCTGTTCGCCGCATGGGTTGGTAGCGCGGATGTGTTCGCAGAACCAGTTGTTGTTCATTTCGTTGACTTTATCAATCAAGATAAAGCCCGGCTCGGCGTAGTCGTAGGTGGATGACATGATGATGTCCCACAAACGACGCGCTGGCATTACTTTGCTGATTCGGCAAGCCACTAAGCCGTCATCGTTGACGATATAGCCTTTTTTGTTTGGCAAATCACGCCAAGCGATTTTGCTGTTATCGGTTAAATCCAGATTATCGCTGTCTACTTCGCGTTGGGTGACAGGGAATGACAACGGCCAAGGGCCATCATTTTTGACCGCTTCGACAAATTCGCTGGTGATTAATAATGACAAGTTGAATTGGCGTAAACGACCGTCTTCGCGTTTGGCGCGGATGAAATCGACGACATCAGGATGGGCAACGTCGAAAGTCGCCATCTGTGCACCACGACGACCACCCGCGGATGAGACGGTGAAACACATTTTGTCGTAAATATCCATGAACGACAGCGGGCCGGAGGTATAAGCGCCAGCGCCGGAAACATAAGCATCTTTAGGACGCAATGTTGAAAATTCGTAGCCGATACCGCAACCGGCTTTTAAGGTTAAACCGGCTTCATGGACTTTGCCGAGAATGTCGTCCATCGAATCTTCGATGATGCCGGACACGGTGCAGTTGATAGTGGAAGTAGCGGGTTTATGTTCTAAAGCGCCAGCGTTGGAGATAATCCGGCCAGCGGGAATCACGCCTTGACGCAAAGCCCAAAGGAAATCTTTGTAATTTTGATCCTGTAAGGCTTTGGTTTTTTCGACACTCGCCAATGCTTTTGCAACCCGTTTGTAGGTTTCGTCGATGTTGTTATCAATCGCGACACCGTCTTTGGTTTTTAAGCGGTATTTGCTGTCCCAGATGTCTAGCGAGGCGCTTTGTAATGGGATTTCGGCATTGGTTTGTGATTTAGCGGTCATTCGGTTATTCCCTTATCTAGTGTGGATGGCGAAATATTAACACAATATATTGTGTTAATTCCGAGGTTTTTACACTAGACAGCTAAATTTGGGGGAGATGTTTTTGTAACTCAAAGAGTTAGCTTGGAATTTTCAGAGTTTGGTTGCGGGTCAATATTGTTTCCTCGCGAAAAAGTAGGCAAGAATAAGCATAGCGTTTCTGGGCAGAAAGCTTATCAAAATCGTGAAAGCCTTCGCCGGAAACGCTGCGCTTATTCCGGCCTACTAACCTTTCATCAAACTCAACAAATCATCCGCTGACATTTTGCCGCTAATATCCGCGCCATCTAACAAGCTGTCAGCCAAGTCGCGTTTTTGTCCATGCAAGGCGACGATTTTTTCTTCGATGGTATTTTTGGCTATCATCCGATAAATCGTCACTGGTCGTTGCTGCCCCATCCGATGCGCCCTATCACTGGCTTGGTCTTCCACCGCTGGATTCCACCACGGGTCCATGTGAATCACATAATCCGCTGCTGTCAGGTTCAAGCCCACGCCACCAGCTTTTAAGCTAATCAAAAACAACTCGCCTTCACCGCGCTGAAAGGCATCAACACGGGTTTGTCTTGCTTTAGCTGGGGTGCTGCCGTCGAGATATTGATAGGCAACCCCACGCTGTTGCAGATATTGTTCCAGCAAATGTAGATGATCAACAAATTGACTAAATACCAAGGCTTTATGTTGATTTGCCAGTAATTCATCAACAATGTCACCAAACGCAGCCAGCTTGCTACTCGGTAACGCCAAATCAGGATTGACCAGATTCGTGTTACAGCAACTACGCCGCAATTTGGTAATCGCCGCCAAAATTTGCAGCTGTTTTTGACCTGGCGGCGCATCGTTGCTGGTTAACACCGCCAAACTTTCACGACGCAAGGCTTCGTAAAATGCGGTTTCTTCGCTACTGAGTTCGATGTAAACCGGTATTTCGGTACGCGGTGGTAACTCTTGCAGCACTTGGGTTTTGGTACGGCGCAGGATGAAGGGTTGAATCAGTTTTTTCAGCTGTTGCCTAGCTTGGGCGTTGCGGTCGCGTTCAATCGGGCCAGCAAAGCGTTGATTAAACTGTTCCAGCGAACCTAACAAACCGGGATTGATAAAGCGAAACAGATTCCACAATTCACCTAAATGATTTTCCAGCGGCGTGCCGGTCATAATCACTTTGAACTCGGCCTGTAAATTCATCGCCCCTTGTGAGCGGCGAGTGGCGACGTTTTTAATCCACTGCGCTTCGTCGAGAATCACGGTCTGGAAGCGAATGCTGGCTAATAATTCCGCCACGCTTTCTTGTTGCAACAAGCCATAGCTGCAAATCAATAAATCATAGCTACCGAGTTTATCCATCACCGCTTGGCGGTCGCCGCTGCCGAGGATTTGTGGTTTTAAAGTCGGTGCGAAGCGCTGGGCTTCATTTTCCCAGTTCATGCAAACCGAGGTTGGAGCCACAATCAAACTAGGGCCTTGCGGTGCGCGTTGCACCAATAGCGCCAAGCCTTGCACGGTTTTACCCAAGCCCATGTCATCCGCCAAACAAGCACCGACGCCCCACTCGGCTAATCTGGCCAACCAGTTGTAACCGTCTTGCTGGTAATCACGCAGCTCGGCTTGAAAGGTTGATGGCACTGTCGGCTGATAATCGCGAGCATCTTGTAAGCGTTTAAGATGCGCTTGCCAATGTTCGTCGGCGCTAAAACCAACATCATCTTGCCAATCTTCCAGCGTTAATGCCGCTAATGGATTTAAGCGAACTTTTTTGCCGCTAAGGTCAGCATAGGCTTTTAAGTCTTCTAATCGGCGGCGGAAAGCGTCGGTTAAAGCGATAAATTGACCGTCTTTTAGTTGTAAAAATCGCCCTTGTTGATTATTGAGCAAACCCAATAATTGCTGGATTTCAATCACCGTATCTTCGCCAACTTTCAATTCGCCTTGTAACGCAAACCAATCGTTATCGCGTTTGATTTGCATACTAAAACCATTGCCAGAGGTCTGGCCTAACAACTTAAACTTAACCCCTTCCGGCCATTCCAAAATCGCCGCGTCTTCCGGCAAACTTTGAATTTGTAACAACAATTCCAGACATTGCTCAGGTTCTTCCAGCAACCATTCGCCGCTACTATCGCGTTGCGCTTGCTGTAATTCGGTGCAGGTTTCTAGTAGCTGTTCGGCACGCTGTTTTTCCAACGCCAAATCGCGTTTGGCTTGCACTGGCTTACCGTCAACCTCGGCCAACACACTCTCACCACCGCGGCCCGGTTGATAATAAGCGCCAGCGGTTGAAAGTGGCCGGATTAACAGCGCCACCCGTAAGCCCTCGCCCATTGGTAATAAATGAATCCGTGGTGTGGCATCAGCGCTGACTTGTTCCGCGGTCGAGGAACTGCCGCCAATATCGGAATGCACGGTGAGTAATCCGGAAATACTGGTTAAAGTCTGCAAGACGCGCTCTTGTGCTGACAGCGGCACTTCCAAGCCTTTTGCAGTCACCACTGAACAAATTTTATGGTGTTCAGGGGTAAATTCGACTACTTTCAGACGGGTTGGGGTTTCTTTGCAGACGTAGATTTTTTGTTCAAAACTCGGCATCGGCTCCATGCTGATTTTGATTTTGTCGCTGTTGGCCAACTTTTTAACTAACAATTCTGGCTGACCTTGCACCATTTCTACTCGCGCTTCTGGGGTATCAGCCCAAAACAACAAGGGATGACCGATTAAAGCCAAAGGCATATTGCTACAAAACTCAAAGGTGGTGCCGTGCCAACTGTGATCACGAAACTCTTTAATCTCATCACAGAGTTTATGGTCGTTTTCACTAAGATAATCAAACTCATCGCGCTCGCTATGCAAGCGTTTTAAAGCCACTAAACGGCCTTTAGTCCATTTGCCTTTAGCTTGTTGTTTTTGTTCGCGTGGCTCGATTTTCAGGGTATGGCTGTAATCGTTGTAACTCAACCACCAAACCAAGCGGGTCGGCCTTTCGCTAACCACGGCTTCATCGGTTTTTTTATCTTGCTTGGGTAAATTCGACAGTGCATCTAAGGCTAATTCCCAATCAGCACGACTGACAAACAAATCAGCCAAGGCTTGCTTGTCCTGATTAAAAAAACCAGCATCCCATTGCAAGGCTTTACGCGGCTCAATCGCGATGAAGATTTTGGCTAATTCGGCGGCCGGCCAAACAAAACCGTTGTCGCGCAAATGCGTGTAGAGTTTTTGGCTAAGCGGCAAGACTTGATTGACGTTTTCGGTTTTGACCCAAAATTTAATCAGCATCGACAATACTTGCTGCATTAGCGGTGCAGTTCGTAGCGTGTTTGGCACGCCGCTAGGTTTAAAACCACTGCTAATAACATAATCGCCGTCATCTCTGAGGATGTAGGCACGTTGTTGCAAATCGCCTTGAAGATAAGCCTGAAATTGTTGCAATTTCGCGTAAATCGGTGACCACAGACCGGGATTTTTGTACGCTTGATTAAGCAAAGTAGTCAATTTCGCTTGGCGTGCATTGTCATTGATTTTTAACAATGCCAGCGGATAAAACACCCCTGCTAAACCGTCAAAATAGGCTGTGCGTTGGCCTTTTTGTTTGCGTAATAATCCTAAGGCTATTTCAAATTGATCAACCGCCAGTTCAGCATTGCCTTTTAATAGCGCCAAGGTTGCAGCTAAGGCTTGTAATTCCGGTTGGTCGGGATTAGCTAACTGCTGTTCGACAAAAGCCCAATCACCGCGTAATAACTGTAATTCTAAGACTCTCAATCTTAGCAACAGCTGTGAATCGCCGTTGGCTAGTAACAATTGCTGGGTTAAAAACTGCTCTTGTTCTGGATCGGCATAAAGATACAACTGTTGATGCCATCCTATAATCGCAGCCACTTGCGGCAAAAGATCGGCATGGTGGCGAGTAAACCAATCCAAATCGATAGGATTGATAAACCACTGTAAATACAATTCACTCAATGCTGGCAATTGACTCAAGGTGTGTTTGCCCATATCAACAATTGCAGCAACTTTGGCATAATCAGCACGATAAAAAGCCAGACGCGCATCGCGAACACATTCCTCAGCATTCAGGTAACGGTGAAAATAAGCACCAATTGGCGTTGGTATTTCCAAGGCTTGCAGGTAAAACTCAAATTCAGCCTCAGTGACTAACTCACGAGCCACCACTTCCGCTAACCAACGACTACAACGCACTTGGCCTTGTTTAGCATTTTCTTCTAGCAATTCAGCCTGCAATAACGGTTTTAACCGCACTTTCAACGATTCTGGCTTTAGTGGTTTACCGGCTTCGTCAATCCCGATTCGAACCAATGCCTTTCCCAAGCTAGTCAGCGAAATATAGCTATAGGCTAACGCAAACAGCTTAACGATAGACTTTTGCTCGTCACCGAGACATTGGTAGCTTGATAGATGGTTAACCAGTTGCGTGGATTGCATGAATCAGAATAAATAAGGAATACGTGAATAAAAAAGCCCGCACGATGGCGGGCTTGGGACTATCAATAAAGCTAGGTGTTACAGTTTCGCTAATACTTTCGCGACGGTTTCACCCATTGCCGCAGGCGTTGGTGCGATGGTGACACCCAGCTCTTGCAGACGCTCAACTTTTTCTGCTGCTGATTCGCCAGTTGAAGAAATAATCGCACCAGCGTGGCCCATACGACGACCTTTTGGCGCGGTTAAACCAGCGATGTAAGCAACTACCGGTTTGCTCATGTGTTCTTTAGCAAAAATACCCGCTTCCACTTCTTGAGGGCCGCCGATTTCACCAATCATCACCACGACTTTAGTTTCTGGATCTTGTTCAAATTTTTCCAGAATATCGCGGTGTGAGCTGCCATTGATTGGATCGCCACCGATACCAACTGAGGTTGAAACACCGATGCCCAAGGCTTTCATTTGGTCAGCCGCTTCGTAACCTAAAGTCCCTGAACGACCAACGATACCAACATTACCTGGCATATAAATATGGCCTGGCATAATGCCCAACATTGATTTACCCGGGCTGATGGTGCCAGCGCAGTTTGGGCCAGTCAGAACCATGCGTTGTTGTTTTGGAAAACGGCTAAGGAAAATTTTAACTTTCATCATGTCTTGGGTAGGAATACCGTCGGTAATCGCTACGCAATATTTAATCCCAGCTTCGGCTGCTTCCATGATCGAATCGGCCGCATAAGCAGGTGGAACGAAAATGATGCTGGCTTCTGCACCCGCTTGTTCAACCGATTCTTTAACGGTGTTAAACACTGGGCGATCAAGATGTTTTTGGCCGCCTTTGCCCGGGGTAATACCGCCAACCACGTTAGAACCGTAGTTGATCATGTCTTGAGCGTGGAAGGTGCCGATTTTGCCGGTGAAACCTTGCACGATGATGCGAGTTTGTTTGTCGATAAAAATTGCCATGTCGTTTCCTTAACCTTGTTGTCTTGCGACGACTTCGTTACGCGCTTGCACTGCTTTTTCAGCAGCTTCAGCCAAAGTGTCAGCGGTGATGATAGGCAAGCCGCTTTCTTGGATGATTTTGCGACCTTGTTCAACATTGGTTCCCGACAAACGCACGATTAACGGCACTTTCATGTCGATATTTTTCACCGCCTGAACCACACCTTCGGCAATCCAGTCGCAACGGTTAATACCGGCGAAAATGTTAACCAACATGGCTTTAACATTTTTATCGGCCAACACCATACGGAAAGCTTTTTCGGTACGTTCTGCAGAAGCGCCGCCACCAACGTCCAAGAAGTTAGCTGGTTCACCACCGGCTAGTTTAATCATGTCCATAGTCGCCATCGCTAAGCCAGCGCCGTTGATCATGCAGCCGATGTCGCCATCTAACCCGACATAGCTCAAACCACGATCAGCCGCAGCCATTTCGCGTGGGTCTTCTTGAGTTTTATCACGTAATTCAGAGATATTTTGACGACGGAATAAAGCGTTGTCGTCGAAGCCCATTTTGGCATCCAACGCAATCAATTCGCCGTGACCAGTCACTACTAATGGGTTAATTTCCAACATGTTGGCGTCTAAATCACGCATCGCACGGTAGCAACCTTGGATGGTTTTAACCGCGTGTTGGATTTGGCTGGCATCTAAACCTAAGGCAAACGCCATTTCACGGGCTTGGAAATCTTGCAAACCTACCGCTGGTTCGATGTAGATTTTTTTGATGGCATCAGGATTGGTTTCTGCCAATTCTTCAATGTCCATCCCGCCTTGTGCAGAACCGACCATGACGATACGTTCTTGAGCGCGGTCAACTAACAAGCTGAAATACAATTCTTTGGCAATATCAGTACCGGCTTCAACGTATAAACGTAAGCAAACTTTACCAGCTGGGCCAGTTTGGTGAGTCACTAAACGCTTGCCCAATAAAGCTTCTGCGGCTTGACTAACTTCTTCGTGGCTTTTGCAGACTTTGATACCGCCGGCTTTGCCGCGCGCACCTGAGTGAATTTGCGCTTTAACCACCCAAACATTGCTGCTGATTTCGCGAGCGCGTTGTACTGCATCTTCTGGACTATAAGCCAGACCACCTTCGGCTATTTTGACGCCATATCCGGCTAATAGCTGTTTCGCTTGGTACTCATGAATATCCATGACTTCTCTCTTAAATTAAAAACAGGTAATGGGGTTAACGCAGCAACGCTAACCCAAAAGCCATTAGTGGGTTAAGCCGAGTGCCTAACCCAAGCTAGATTTGATTATTTAGTTTTAGCAGCAATCGCTTCGGCAGCGCGAACAATGTTGTTCGCCATACGCTCAGAAGCGGCGTCGATTAAACGACCGTCTAATGCAGCAGCGCCTTTGCCTTGAGCAGCGGCTTCTTGTAAAGCCACCAAAATGCGTTTGGCTTTGTCAACTTCAGCCGCTGGCGGGGTGAACACTTCGTTAGCCAAAGCAATTTGTGTTGGGTGAATCGCCCATTTACCTTCGCAACCTAAAGCAGCGGCGCGACGAGCGGCGGCTTTGTAGCCTTCTGGGTCTTTAATATCACCAAATGGGCCATCGATAGGACGCAAGCCGTAAGCGCGGCAAGCCACGGTCATGCGACTGATAGCAGCGTGCCATTGGTCACCTGGGTAATCTGGGTTTAAACCACCGATGTTGACGGTGCGAGCGCGATTGCTGGCAGCGTAGTCTGCTACACCAAAATGCAAGGCTTCAACACGACCGCCGATAGCGCCTTGTTTAGCAATGTCTTCAACATTCGCCATGCCTAAGGCGGTTTCAATTAAGCATTCGATGCCGATTTTGTTTTTCAAACCTTGTTGCATTTCCAACTGGTTTAACATGGCTTCAACCATGTAAACGTCACCGTAAACGCCGACTTTAGGAATCAAGATAGTGTCGATTTTAGAACCGGCTTGTTCAACCAAATCAACCACATCGCGCACCATGTACTGGGTATCCAATCCATTAATACGCACTGACAAGGTAATACCGTGACCCGCCCAATCTAAATCGTTAATGGCTTGGATAACATTTTTACGCGCTTGCAACTTGTCATCTGGAGCAACCGCATCTTCCAAATCAAGAAATACAAAGTCCACACCACTGTTTAGGGCTTTTTCGAACATATCAGGGTTAGAACCCGGAACCGCTAATTCGCAGCGCTGTACACGTTGGGCATTAGCTTCGTATAGTGTGTGACTCATGTGTAAATTCCTAACTGATTGATGAACCAAAGCAGAGTTCGGCCCAGACTAAAATAATGAACCGTTCATTTTACTTTCAGGGCTAACAATGTCAATCGTTGCGGGCTGAGGCTGGCGAGTCTTAATCGCTTGCTTAGGTTTTATTCAACCTAACCTTTTCTTCAATCGTTATATCCAAAGCATCAACAATTTTCGCCAAAATCGAGAATGAAGCACTAGCAAAATTATTAGTTTCGTAGCGTTGAATTTGTTGTTCTTTCATCCCCAGCTTTAAAGCGAGGTCTTTTTGAGTCAAGGCTCTAGCGATTCTGGCTTTGATGATCACATCGGGTAGATCGTGAAATGAATTAGCTGAGATGACTTTTACCGCGCCGCTTTTTAAACGCTCAAACTCGTTAATTTCAGCGTTTAGTTTAGAAACATCGGTTTCCAAGGCATCGATTTGCATTTTTAACTTCAAATCACCGCTGGTTTGAAATTCGGTTGTTAATTGCGCCAGAATTAACTCGAATTGACGAACTTGGTTTTTAGTAATTTTAAATTGCCTTTCATTCTTAATCATTTTGGCTCCTTAATGGCTCAAGCTCGACAACACCTTTCGCGTGACCGTTTCGGTCATGCTGAAAAAATTCAAGATAGCTAGCACCTGTTTCTCTCACCGAAAACTCGGCTCCACGAATATCGCCACGGTATTTTTCCTCAATCCGCGCCTTTCCTGCGACTGTATAGTTAAGCAACACTGGATCCAAATCTTCGACCAGTACACCGTCCATTTTCCAGCAAAGATCGTAATCACCAGGAATTTCCTTGTCAGTGACAAAACTACCGTCTACATAAACCGCTTTGCAGCCAACTTTAGCCAACTCATCCAGAAGCATTTTTAATCCGTCTAAAAGCCAAATTCGTTTTTGGTTATAACCATAACGCTGTTGGAATTCATCCAAAGTGGCTTTGTGAATTCCGGGCGGCAATTTACCAGAACTTGTGAAGGTTGGAATCATATTAACACATCCATTTTGTTGTGTTGAAAGCGTGAAATCTGAAATCAAACCTAATCAAGCCGATTTCACTCCCCATTAAAGATAGTCAAGATCAACAGATTGTCCTTGTGGTTACGGACAGGTTTTGTGTCATTAGCCACACAAACACGGCAAATCGCTTGCCCAAAGCGGCTAAATATGCAAATATCCCGAGATTTTACATAGCCTTACTTTATTAATTAGGAGAATCCCATGGCGGGTCGCAATCACTTATTTATCCCAGGTCCAACTAATACCCCTCACGAAATCTTGAGCGCGATGCACCTGCCGATGGAAGATCACCGCTCGCCGATCTTCCCAAAATTGTTCGCGCCCATTTTGGAAGACTTGAAAAAAGTATTCCGCACTGAAACAGGCCAATGCTTCGTATTCCCTGCAACTGGCACCGCTGGCTGGGAAGTCGCTTTAACTAACTGCTTAAACCCAGGTGATAAAGTCATCATTTATCGCGTCGGTCAATTCGCACATTTGTGGATGGAAATGGCAAAACGCTTAGGTTTTGACGTTGAAGTACACGAAGTTGAATGGGGCAAAGGCATTCCTGTTGATCATTTAGAAGCGCGTTTGAAAGAAGATACCAACCACGAAATCAAAGCGGTTTTGGCAACTTACAACGAAACTTCAACTGGCGTTACCAGCAGCATCCCAGGTATCCGTAGCGCATTAAACGCGGCTAACCACCCTGCGCTATTGTTCGTTGACGGCGTTAGCGCGATAGCTAGTATCGAATTCCGTATGGATGATTGGGGCGTTGACGGCGCAATCAGCGGCTCACAAAAAGGCTTTATGTTGCCTGCTGGTTTAGCGATTTTAGCATTCAGCCAAAAAGCCTTGAAAGCGACTGAAACCTCAACTTCACGCCGCGCGTTCTTGTCATTACAAGACCAAATCAATTCAAACAAAGACGGCTACACTCCTTACACACCATCAACACCAATGTTGCACGGCTTACGCGCTTCTTTGGACTTGTTGTTAGATGAAGGCATGGACAATGTTTACGCGCGTCACCACCGTTTAGGCGAAGGTGTTCGTCGTGCTGTTGCGGCATGGGGCTTGAAAATCTGCGCTGAAGCGGGCGTTGAATCTGACACCGTCACTGCAATCGTAGTACCAGAAGATAAAGACGCTCGTGACGTCATCAGCATTGCTTTCAATAAATACAATATTTCATTAGGCGCTGGTTTAAGCATCTTGTCTGGCAAAGTATTCCGTATCGGCCACATCGGCGATATGAACGATGTATCTTTATTGGGCGCGATTGCTGGCGTAGAAATGGCGTTATTAGACAGCGGCATCAACATCACTGCCGGTAGCGGTGTAGCAGCTGCGTTAGAGTATTACCGTTCGACTGCAAATTAATTTGCAAGCTTGATTAACTGGGTAGCGCAGCTGCGTTACCCAGCTTTCACCCACTCACTAATATTCCCAGCATTTCAAGGTATCATTAACCAAACAGTTAATAACCCAAGGATGTGCTATGACCACCCAACACGACGAAAACTACTGGCGCGAGAAACTGACGCCCGAACAATTCCAAGTCTGCCGCCAAAAAGGCACCGAGCCACCATTCACCGGCAAATACACCGATTGCACCAAAACAGGCACTTATCATTGCGTCTGTTGCGGCCATCCCTTATTTGATTCCGAAAGCAAATTTCACTCCGGCTGCGGCTGGCCAAGTTTCTTTGTGCCGCTCAATGCCAACAGCCTTGATGAACATCAAGACCTTAGCCACGGCATGCGCCGCGTCGAAGTCACCTGCCAATCTTGTGGGGCGCATTTAGGCCACGTTTTTACTGACGGCCCTGAACCGACTGGCCTACGCTATTGCATCAATTCCGTCGCTATCGATTTACAAGAGAAACCATGAACTCACAACAACAAGTTACTGATCTACTGAATTTCATCGATTGCAGCCCTAGCCCTTGGCACGCGGTAGCCACCATTGAACATCGCTTGCAAACCCAAGGTTTTCAGCGCTTATTAGAAACCGACACTTGGTCACTCACCAGCAATGGCCGTTATTATGTGATTCGCGATGATTCATCGATTGTCGCTTTTGTGGTTGGCACTAAGGCCCTGCCAGAAGCCGGTTTTAAAATTATCGGCGCCCATACCGACTCACCGGGCTTACGAGTAAAACCACATCCTGTGGTTACTGGTGATCAGTTGGTACGTTTGGCGGTAGAAGTCTATGGCGGGCCGATTTTAGCCACCTTTACCGACCGCGATTTAAGCTTGGCCGGACGTGTCGCCTATCGCCAAGCCAATGGCAATATCGCCAGTCGCTTAGTCTGTTTTCCGCAAGCCTTGCTACGTTTACCGAATTTAGCGATACACATGAACCGCGCGGTCAACGAAGACGGTTTAAAGCTCAATAAACAAACTGATTTAGCCGCGATATTGTCAGCCACTCAGCAACAATTACCCGCCAGCGATTTTCAAAGCCAGTTAGCCAAACAAGCCGATCTTGAAGCCGAACAAATTTTGAGCTGGGAATTAAACATTTATGACACCCAAAAAGGCAGTTTTTGGGGCGCGAATCAGGAGTTTTACTGCGACAGCCAATTGGACAATCTCGCCTCCTGCCATGCCGGTTTAAGCGCCTTTTTAGACCCAGCCAGTTTAAACAGCGGCAATACTTTGGTGTGTGCTTTATTCGATCACGAAGAAGTCGGTAGCGAAAGTTGCAAAGGTGCGGCGGGGAGCTTTTTGCCGGATGTCTTACAGCGCATCGCCAATAGCCAAGCACTGAGCCACGACCAATATCAACGCACACTCGCCAACAGTTTTATGGTCAGCGCTGACATGGCTCACGCCTACCACCCAAGCTACCCCGCCGCTTACGAACCCAATCATAAAATCATCATCAACCAAGGGCCGGTGATTAAAATCAACGCCAACCACCGCTACGCCTCGGAATGCTTGTCGGAAGCGCAATTTATGGCTTATTGCCAACAAGCCGATGTGCCGTTTCAAAAATACGCCCATCGCGGCGATTTAGCCTGCGGCAGCACCATCGGCCCGATTAGCTCTAGCAAACTAGGAATACGCACCGTTGATGTCGGTAATCCAATGTGGGCGATGCACAGCATCCGCGAAAGCGCTGGGGTTGATGATCATGGCTTTATGATTAAGGCGTTGGGTTGTTTTTTTAAAAACTAAGGGCAAAAAAAAGGCATCTTGTTCGGTTTAGAACAAGATGCCTAGTCAAATCTAGCATGACAGGAGGAACACAACAGGAACACGTTTCTATTAATGCAAGATCAATGCCAAAATCTAATTCCGCAAAAATTAAGCCCTCCAGCCCATCAAAATCACTTCAAAACCACCTACCTTGCACCAGAAAAGCGCAAACACGCACCATAACAAAACAGCCTGATTTATCAACAACTAAGCAACAATAAATCAACCAAAAAGGCTATTGTTTACTGATCAGACTAGGCATACAGTTAAACCTTCTGCAATTCAGTACATTAAGGGGGTTAACAATGGACTTTCTCTATCGCAATGTCATTACCATGATTATTTTCACCGCTGGCGCAGTGGGTTTCGTGTCTGGTGAGTTCGTTTTAGCCACTTTGCTATTCAGCACCGCTTCTTTATATGGCTATATTGGTCGATAGTTGGTGCCTCGGTAATCACGATTTATTAGCCATCAGCCAATGTGATTTGCTATTGGCTTTGTTGCTAAGCGTTTGCTTAATCGGCGCTATGCGATAGCAGCGCTATAAAGCCTTCGCTGGCTTAACGTATAATGCGGGGCTTGTTTTTCTAATCGCGATTAATCATGCAGACGCAGCGTCTTGCTTGGGCTATTTCCGGCTCTGGCCACTATATTGAAGAATGTGTCGAGTTTATGCTGACACTGAATAATGTCGATCTTTACCTCAGCCAAGCGGGTGAAGAAGTGTTAAAGATGTACGGCATTTCGCTGGCCAGCCTTAAAGACAAAATGCCGGTTTACCGCGACAAAGCCGCTTCTGCGCCGCCAGTCGGTCTGTTTTACAAAGGCTATTACCATACCTTGGTGATGGCACCGACCACCTCCAACACCATCGCCAAATGCAGTTTGGGGATTGCCGATTCGCTAGTGACTAATCTTTACGCTCAAGCAGGAAAATGCCGTGTCGAGAGCATTGTTTACCCCTGCGATACCGCGCCAGAAATTGAAACCACCGCACCGGGCAATAAAAAATTCATGGTTTATCCAAGACCGATTGAATTAGAAGCCACCGATAAACTCCGCGATTTTCCTTTCACGCAAGTGGTTGATGATGTCGAGCAATTGATCGACAGCGTTCGCCAAAGGCTGGCTAGTTTATGAGTGAACGGATTTTATTTATCACTGGCCGTCTCGCCGAAAAACAAGTGCGGCAAGTGCTGGAAAAAATGCAGCCGGATTTTTTGTATCAAGTGCATGTGATGGGCGTTACCGTGGCGGCGTTAATCACTGCCGATATGATTGCCCGACGTTTAACCGATACAGCGGGTGCCGATAGAATTATCGTGCCGGGTCGCTGTCGTGGTGATTTAGAGGCTTTATCACAGCATTTCGGCATCCCCGTCGAGCGCGGGCCAGAAGAAATTAAAGATTTACCGCAATACTTCGGCCAAGCCGCTCATCATTACGATTTGAGCCAATACCAAACCAAGATTTTTGCAGAAATTGTTGATGCGCCGAATATCAGCGTTGAAGCGATTGTTGAGCGGGCGTATTACTACAAAGCGAATGGCGCTGATGTGATTGATATTGGCTGCTTGCCAGACACGCCATTCACTCATTTAGCCGAAACCATTCGCACTTTAAAACAAGAAGGGTTTCTGGTCAGTATCGATTCTTTGCAAGATGCCGATTTATTGGCGGGTGGCAAAGCCGGTGCCGATTACATGCTGAGTTTGACTAAATCTAGTCTGTGGATTGCTGATGAAGTGGCAACCACGCCGATTTTGATTCCCGAAACTCACGGTGATTTAGACTCGCTGGATGAGCCGATTCGGATTCTGCAAGCCAAAAACCGCGCTTTTATCGTCGATCCGATTTTGGACCCTATTCATTTTGGCTTTACCGATTCCATCGTTCGCAATCATCAATTTCGCCAACGCTATCCTGAGGTCGAAATGATGTTCGGGGTTGGCAATATCACCGAATTAACTCACGCCGACACCAGCGGCATGAATGCTTTATTAATGGGAATTTGTTCGGAGCTGAATATCAACCATATTCTCGCCACTCAAGTCAGCAAACACGCTTGCCGAGCGATTAAAGAAGCCGACCGCGCGCGGCGAATTATGTTTGCTGCCAAGCAAAACAACAGTTTACCGAAGCATATCAACAGTGATTTGCTGACGATTCACGACACCGCGCCCTTCCCTAATAGCTTGGAAGAAATCCAAAACCTCGCCAGCCAAATTAAAGACCCTAGCTACCGGATTCAAACCAGCAGCGAAGGTTTGCATGTGTTTAATCGTGATGGTTTACACAGCGCCCAAGACCCGTTTGAGCTGTATCCGAAATTAAAAGTCGAAACCGATGGCGGCCATGCGTTTTATCTGGGCGTTGAATTGGCGAGAGCAGAAATTGCTTGGCAACTGGGCAAACGCTTTACCCAAGATCAAGCTTTGAGCTGGGGTTGCGCCAGCCAAATTGAGGAATCGACGGTGGATTTACATACTTTTAAACCGGTGGGGAGTACGCTTAAAAAGCATGATCAAACTTGAGAGTGCGTTTTATACTATTTCCATTAATATCAGGCTATTCGCAAAAGAGGATTTGAGATGCACATTGAAGCAGAATTAGATGACGCACACGCCGAAAAGTTATTCGCCTTGCAAAAACACCTAAATAAAAACGTATCTGAAATCATTGCTGATCTTATTGATGCGACTTGGGGAAAAACAACAGACACCAGCATTGAGACAGAAAGCTCGCCACTTTATCAAGCATTTAATGGCGCCGGTTTAATTGGCTGTATTGCCACAGACGAAGAACTATCTACTTCCTATAAAGATAAAATCGATTTTTCCAACAAAACAGGCAAGGTAATTTAATGATCATTGCTGACACCGGCTTTTGGGTTGGTTTATTTGATTACAAAGACTCAAATCACCTATCCTGCAAACGCTTTCTGTCCAATTGCCGAGAGGGGTTAATTACAACAACGCCTGTATTAACTGAAACAATTCACCTTTTAAATCAACGTCAGCATCAAAAAATAGCCTTAAATTTTCTCACCCTGCTTGTGCAATTACGCGAAACTCAATATTTCTCGTTATATGAAATTGAAGGCAATCAGCTAGCTCACTTACTAGAACTAATGCAGCAATATTCAGATTTACCGATGGACTATGCTGACGCTTCATTAGTTTTACTGGCTGAGCATCTAGGACATGGCCGCATTGTTTCAACTGATAACCGAGATTTCAGAACATACCGATGGAAAAATCGGCAGCCATTTGAAAATCTGCTTCAACAACACTAAACACCACACTCAGATTTGACTAACGCTCTGCCGCTGGGGG
>Ga0208223_1000162_pt1 | contig 17334 bp, 20 predicted proteins | sample LakMenE07Oct09ns_FD_150678 | JGI IMG/M metagenome (GOLD analysis project Ga0208223, IMG submission 150678) | Freshwater microbial communities from Lake Mendota, WI - 07OCT2009 deep hole epilimnion ns (SPAdes) | ecosystem: Environmental > Aquatic > Freshwater > Lake > Epilimnion/Euphotic zone ...
GAAAAAACAACGTAGTCGTAATCCTGCGCCGCCATTTATTACTTCAACCTTGCAACAAGAAGCCGCGCGTAAATTGGGTTTTACCACCAAACGCACCATGATGGTGGCGCAGCAGTTGTATGAAGGCATAGATTTAGGTGGCGAAACTGCGGGTTTAATCAGCTATATGCGTACCGATTCGGTGAATTTGTCGGAAGAAGCTTTAGGCGATCTTCGGGCTTTGATTGCTGAAAAATACGGTGCGGAAAATCTGCCTAAAGAGCCGCGTCAATTCAAAACCAAATCCAAAAATGCGCAAGAGGCTCACGAAGCGATTCGTCCAACTTCGGCTTATCGTTTGCCGGAGCAAGTGAAGCAATTTCTGAGTGTTGAGCAGTTCAAGTTATACGATTTAATCTGGAAGCGAACCGTGGCTTGTCAGATGATTCATGCGACTTTAAATCAGGTGGCGATTGATTTGAATTGTGGCAGTGATCAAAACGTGTTTCGCGCTACCGGTTCGACGGTGACCAATCCCGGCTTTATGGCGGTGTATTTGGAAGGTGTTGATGACAGCAAAGAAGCTGCTGACGATCAGGATAGTTTGTTGCCGCCAATGGAAGAGGGGCGTCCGGTTATTTTGAACGATGTGGTTGCTGGTCAGCATTTTACCGAGCCACCGCCACGTTATAGCGAGGCGAGTTTAGTTAAGGCTTTAGAGGAGCATGGTATTGGTCGTCCTTCGACTTATGCGACGATTATTTCTACCTTGCAAAATCGCGAATATGTGACTTTGGATGCCAAGCGATTTCATCCAACTGATGTGGGGCGGATTGTTAATAAGTTTTTGACCGATCATTTTACTAAATACGTCGATTACAGCTTTACCGCGAATTTAGAAGATGATTTGGATGCGGTAGCGCGTGGTGAGAAAGACTGGGTGCCGTTGATGAACGATTTTTGGCAGCCGTTTACCCAGTTGATTACCGAAAAAGAAACTAGCGTTCAGCGTAAAGATGTCACTCAAGAAAGTATTGATGAGCAATGTCCTGAATGTAGTAGTCCGTTGTCGATTCGTTTAGGTCGTAATGGTCGATTTGTTGGTTGTACTAATTACCCGACTTGTTCTTATACCCGTAATTTGGGCGATGATAATGCCGCTGCTTCGGCTGAGCCGGAAGTGGTTGAAGGGCGGGTTTGTCCTAAATGTGAATCATCATTGGTGATTAAAACTGGTCGCTATGGCAAATTTGTTGGCTGTAGCGCTTATCCGACTTGTAAACACATTGAACCTTTAGAGAAGCCGCAAGATACTGGTGTGGCTTGTCCGCAATGTAAAGACGGTGCGATTTTGCGAAGAAAGGCTCGTAGCGGCAAGATATTTTTCTCATGCTCTGGTTATCCAAAATGTGACTATGCCTTGTGGGATGCGCCGATTAAAGAAAGTTGCCCTGACTGTCATTGGCCAATTTTGACCTTAAAAACCACCAAACGCCGTGGCGTTGAAAAAGTCTGTCCGCAAAAAGAATGTAAATACGCGACGCCTTATGAAGGCGATGAAAATGATGTGAATGGCTAAAATGGCAAGTTGAGCGTTTGGCCGATTTTGAGTTGATGATTGTTGATGAAACCGGCGTTGACTTCCAGCATGTAAGTGGCTGGAAGTTGCGAATTATAAATCGGGCAGGGATTTTGGCGGCAGGGTTGTAAATCAGGCAGCATGGCTACAATTTCAGCTTTGTGATTCAAAAATAAAATATCGAGCGGTAATAAGGTGTTTTTCATCCAAACCCCGTGTAATTGCTGATCGTTATAGACAAATAACATACCTTTATCGGCGGCCAGTGAATTGCGATTCATTAAGCCGGTTTCGCGCTGTTGTTGATTGGCGGCGATTTCAACTTCTATCGTAAGGTTTTGATCTTTAAAGCGAACTAAACCTGTTTCTAACTCGGCGTTAGCTATCGCGGTGCTGGCATGAGCTAAAACAACTAGTAGGCTTAGGTGAGTTAAATGAGGTGTAGAAGCGATTTTCATGCCAAATTTACCTGATAGACTTGTTTTTAGGCGGGTTAATCATTATAATTCGCAGTTCAATATTGCGAGCGTGGCGAAATTGGTAGACGCGCTGGATTTAGGTTCCAGTGGCAACCCCGTGAGAGTTCGAGTCTCTCCGCTCGCACCATTTTCTAAAGTTCTTCTGTTATTCCTTCAAGGCTTGTTAAAGATTTTTTATTAGTTCTTTGATAACAGCCAAATCAAATTTTCCGACTTTCTGCATAACCATCTTGCCTTTTCTGTCGATTAAAAAACTGGTCGGTGTAAGTTGGATATTGCCAAAGTTTTTAGCTATTGAGCCATCAGGATCAAGTACAACTTGGTAGGGTAGTTGTTTGTTTTCTGTCAGCGCTAAAACTTGATTGGGTGGTGAGTAATTCATCGCAACCGCAATGATAGTCAGGCCTTGGTTGCTAAATTGTTGGTGTAATTCGATTAAATCTGGGATTTCTTCAATACAGCCGGTGCAGTCAGGCGCCCAAAATGTCACTAGAACAGGCTTATCTTTTAAATCAGCCAAGTTAAAGGTTTCGCCTTTTAGGTTTTTAAACACAGTGTTGGGCATGATTTTGCTGGCTTCTAATTGCCAATAGCCGATGCAAGCAGCGATTATCACTGCAAATAGAATTGAAAATTTGAGCTTTAAGTTCATAAGTCGCTTGGTGAAAGCCTATGGTTGGTTGATGTTAGTGCAAAGCTGTTAAAATGGCTATTTTATCGAGTTATTCTCCGTTTTTAATGCAAATGCTTGCTATAGGTTGTGATTTTTATGAGTTTTGATGTCGTATGTTTTGATTGTGATAGTACTTTAAGTCGAATCGAAGGCATTGATGAATTAGCAAGGCAGCACGGACTTTTTGATAAGGTGGCGGCGTTAACTGATGCGGCGATGAATGGTGAGTTAGCTTTAGAAGATGTTTACGCTAGTCGCTTGGATCTAATTCGTCCTAATCAAGCAGCTATTGATTGGCTCGCTGGTTTGTATATCGAAACCATTGTTGATGGCGTTAAACAAACTATCCAGACTTTGCAGCAACACAATAAACAAATTCATATTATCAGCGGCGGCTTAAGACAAGCGATTTTGCCTTTAGCGGATTATCTATCTATTCCTGAGCATCAAGTTCATGCGGTTGATGTGATATTTGATCAGCAGGGTGAATATCAAGATTTTGCCAGACAATCGCCTTTAGCGATTAGCGGCGGCAAGGCGCAGATTTGTAAAACCCTGATTCAAGCCAATCCATCGCTGGTGATGATAGGCGACGGTAAAACCGATCTTGAGGCGAAATTGGCTGGGGCTTATATGATTGGTTTTGGCGGTGTTGTTAGACGGCCTTTAGTAGAAAGTCAGTCTGATCAATATGTTAGCGATGCATCGCTAACCGCGGTGTTGCCTTATCTACTGTAATTTATTGAATAATTGAATGATAAATCTGAAATTTTCAAAACATTTTAGAGGGAAAAATGGCTGGGCATAGTAAGTGGGCAAATATCAGGCATCGTAAAGGCGCTCAAGACGCCAAACGTGGGAAGATTTTTACCAAATTGATTCGTGAAATTTCCGTTGCGGCGAAAGGCTCAGGTGGCGGTGATCCTGCTAATAATCCCAGCTTGAGAACCGCGATTGATAAAGCGCTTGGCGCGAATATGAAGCGCGATACGGTTGATAACACGATCAAAAAAGCCATTGGTGCTTTGGATGGTGTTCATTATGAAGAAGTGCGCTACGAAGGTTATGGTCCAGGCGGAACGGCTGTTATGGTGAATTGCTTGACCGATAATCGCAATCGTACTGTTGCCGATGTGCGTCATGCTTTCTCTAAAGCGGGTGGCAATTTAGGGACAGATGGTTCGGTAGCTTATTTGTTTCGTAAAGTTGGCATTATTAGCTATTCGGCTAGTGTTGATGAAGATGCGATTATCGAAGCGGCAATGGATGCTGGCGCTGATGATGTGATTAGTAATCCTGATAGTTCGGTTGACGTGTTTACTGCGCCTGAAGATTATTTAAGCGTTAAAGAGGCAATGATCGCTGCTGGTTTTGAACCGGAAAATGCCGAAGTCACCATGCACGCTGAAGTCAAAACCGAGTTGGATGCCAACGATGCTGAAAAAATGCTGAAGTTGATTGATAGGCTGGAAGATTTGGACGATGTGCAAGATGTTTATTCGAATGCCGATATTGGCGATGAGATTATGGCGGCCTTGGGCGATGCGTAAATTGATTTTAGAAGTGATTAGCCGTTGAGCAGAATTCTTGGGATTGATCCTGGTTCGAGAATTACCGGTTACGGTGTCGTGGAAATTGGCGCAAGAGGCGTGGCTCGCTATGTTGCTAGTGGTTGTATACGTATGAAAACTGACGATTTTCCTTCGCGACTTAAACAGATTTTCGATGGCGTTACCGAAATTATCGAGCTGTATCAGCCGCAACAAATGGCTATTGAGCAAATATTTATGCACAAGAATGCCGATTCGGCGTTGAAATTGGGTCATGCACGAGGGGCAGCGATTTGTGCGACACTTAATCAACAAGTGCCGGTGTTTGAATATGCTGCGCGACAAGTGAAGCAAGCTTTGGTGGGTAAAGGCGGTGCTGAAAAACAACAGGTTCAGCATATGGTGAAGATTTTGTTAAGCATACAAGGTGATATGCAAATTGACGCCAGCGACGCGCTCGCTGTCAGTCTTTGTCATTGTCATTATCAAGAAACCGCTAAACGTTTACAGCAGGCGCAAATATGATTGGTTTTCTGCGTGGCAAATTGATGCACAAAGCGCCGCCGCAATTATTATTGGATGTTAATGGCGTTGGCTATGAAATCGAAGCGCCAATGACGACGTTTTATGATTTGCCAGCATTGGGGCAAGACGTCAAACTGCATACGCATTTGGTGGTTAGGGAAGATGCCCATATTTTGTTTGGTTTTGCCAGTGAAACGGAGCGCTTGCTGTTTAGGGCTTTAATCAAGGTTAATGGTGTTGGGCCAAAATTAGCGTTGACGATTTTATCAGGGCAAAGTGTGGCCGATTTCTATCGTTGTGTTGAGGATAACGATGTAAAAGGTTTGGTGCGTTTGCCGGGGGTGGGGCAGAAAACTGCAGAGCGTTTGATTATTGAAATGCGTGGCCGTTTGCCTGAGTTGGATGCTTCGGTGGTATCAATTTCGTCGGTATCAAATCCAGTTCAATTAGCAAATTCGCCGAAACAAGAAGCAGTTTCAGCGCTTTGTGCTTTAGGTTATAAGCCTCAAGATGCTGCAAAAATGGTGCAGGGCATTACCGTTGAAGACAAAAGCTGTGAAGACATTATTCGTATGGCATTGCGAGGAACGATTAAGTGATTGAAAGTGATCGATTAATCACCGCAGTTGCAGGTAATGACGAAGAGCGTCAAGATCGAGCGATTCGACCAAAGCGTTTAAAGGATTATGTTGGCCAACAAGAGTTGCGGCAGCAAATGGAAATCTTCATTCAAGCCGCGGTTTCTCGTTCCGAGGCTTTAGATCATGTATTGATTTTTGGGCCACCGGGTTTGGGTAAAACTACCTTGGCTAATATTGTTGCTGCGGAAATGAATGTCAGTATTCGTCAAACCTCTGGGCCGGTATTAGATAAGGCGGGTGATTTGGCGGCTTTGTTGACTAATTTGCAAGCCCACGATGTTTTATTCATTGATGAAATCCATCGCTTAAGTCCCGCAGTCGAAGAAGTGCTGTATCCGGCTATGGAAGACTATCAAATTGATATTATAATAGGCGAAGGCCCAGCGGCTCGGTCAATTAAGCTAGATTTGCCCCCTTTTACCTTGATTGGTGCTACAACTAGAGCGGGTTTGTTGACATCGCCATTAAGGGATAGATTTGGCATTGTTCAGCGCTTGGAGTTTTACAGCACCAGTGAGTTGGCGAGTATTGTGACTCGGTCGGCAACCATGCTGGGCATAGCGATTGATCAGGGTGGGGCGAATGAAATTGCCTGTCGTTCTCGTGGAACACCGCGAATTGCTAATCGATTATTACGCCGAGTAAGGGACTACGCTGAAGTAAAAGCTAATGGCGAGATCAGTCGTGAGATTGCCAGTCAGGCATTGCAAATGTTAAAAATCGATCAGCAAGGTTTTGATACCTTAGATCGCAAACTTTTGTCAGTGATGATTGAAAATTTTCAAGGTGGCCCCGTCGGTCTTGATACCTTGGCGGCAGCGATTAGCGAAGAACGTGGGACGGTCGAAGATGTGCTTGAGCCGTATTTATTGCAGCAAGGTTTTTTAATGAGAACACCACGCGGTCGAGTGGTTACTCACAAAGCCTATACCCATTTTGGTTTGCCAGTACCGGTTCAAGAGCCGGTCGCAGACGATATTTTTAAACTTTAATTCTGTGTAATGAACCCATTTAACTGGCCTATTCGAGTATATTACGAAGATACTGATGCCGGTGGCGTGGTTTTTTACGCTAATTATCTGAAGTTTTTTGAACGCGCAAGAACCGAAATGTTGCGACATTTAGGTTTTGAGCAAGATCAATTAATTGAAATACAAAATCTAATTTTCGTTGTCCGTTCGGTAAAAGTTGATTATCTGAAGCCGGCACGATTTAATGACCTAATTGACGTCACTTCGGCAGTGATTGAAAAGAAAAAAACCAGCTTGATATTTAAACAGTCAATTTTGCGTGAAGATATATTATTGTGTGATGCTGAAATCCGAATAGCCTGTCTTGATGCTCAAACTATGAAACCTAAACCCATTCCCACTGAGATATTGGAAAAAATAACCTGATGAATACTGATTTATCGATACTGCATTTGGTCAAAGAGGCCAGCGTTGTTGTTCAGTTTGTGATGTTTATCTTGCTTTCGGCATCGGTAGCATCGTGGACTTTTATTTTTTCTAAACGCAAAGAATTAAAGCAATCTATTGAAGTGACCGATAGTTTTGAAGACGAATTTTGGTCTGGCTTAGGTCTTGCTGAACTATACAAAAAAATGTCTAACGATAGATTCGACCCAGAAGGCATCGAGAAAATCTTTTTAGCAGGCTACCGTGAATTTGCCAGAATGCGTCAAAAAGGTGATGTTGAGCCTGTGGTGCAAGTGGAAAGCGCACAACGGGCAATGCGGATTGAATTGGCAAGAGAATTGGATCGTTTAGATGAAACTTTGCCATTTTTGGCTACAGTAGGTTCAACCAGCCCCTATATTGGATTGTTCGGTACGGTTTGGGGGATTATGAATTCATTCAGAGCTTTGGGTGAAATCAAAAACGCTACTTTAGCGAATGTTGCCCCAGGTATTTCTGAAGCGTTGATTGCTACCGCAATCGGTCTATTCGCTGCGATTCCTGCAGTTATTGCCTATAACCGTTTTTCAACACGTCTTGATCGATTAGCAGGTCGTTATGAATTGTTTATCGACGAATTCGTAGTTCTATTGCAAAGACAGGCGCACAGCAAATGAATGTAGGTGGCAGTAATCGCAAATCCCGCAAACGTCGTGGCCCAATGGCTGAGATCAATGTCGTTCCTTATATTGATGTCACCTTTGTATTATTAATGATTTTCATGATTACCGCGCCGCTGGTGCAAACCGGTGTTGATGTTGATCTACCACAGGCCGATACTGCAGCCGTTGATTTAAAAGATGAACCGCCAGTGATTGTTTCAATCAAAAAAGACGGTTCTTTTTATATTGATATTGGTGATCGTCAAGATGAGCCGGTTGGCGAAGATGTGTTGTTTTCGCGCGTTTCAACTGTGTTGAAAAATAAACCGCAAACCCAAATTTATGTGCGCGGGGATCATTTGGTCGAATACGGCAAAATTGTCACCGTCATGGCTGCTCTAAAAGCGGCGGGTGCTCCAAAAGTCGGTTTAATGACCACTCCGCCTCCTGAAAAATAGTTAATTAGGCCTTATGCATAAATACGGTTCTTCAATGACATTGGCGATGGCTTTGCACATCGTCATTGTTCTATTGTTTAGCTTTAGTTTTGAACCTGATCCAGATCTTGTTAAAGCTGAACCTGCGCCTGAAATAATCGAGGCCACCATCTTGGATAGTGATCAAATTCAAGCGGAAGTTGATCGATTAAAACAAAATGAAGCCAAGGCAGAAAAAGCTGAAATCCAAAATCAACAACAAGTTGAAAATGCTCGCAAATCAGAACAACAGTTGTTGCAGCAGCAAGTTAAAAAACAGCAAATGCTCGAAGAGCAAAAAGCTCAGCAAGCCTTAGAAAAACGCAAACAAGAAGCTTTAGAAGAGCAAAAGAAACAAGCCCAATTAGACGCTAAGCGTAAAGAAGCTGAGAAATTGGAAGAGGCTAAAGAAAAAAAGCTTAATGAAGAGAAAAAAGCTAAAGAAGCTGACGAAGAAAAGCAGAAGCAACAAGAGATTCTGAAAAAACAAGAAGCTGAAAAAGAAAAACAACAAGCGACCGAGCGTGAAGCCAAAGTTAAAGAACAAAAATTAGCTGAAGAAACCAAAGCCAAGCAGCAAGAGGCTGAAGTCAAAAAGCTTGAGCAAGAGAAAAAGCTAGCGGAACAGCAAAAGATTCAAGAGCAAGCTGCTGAACAAGCAAAACGCCAAGCGGAAGCCAAAGCTGAAAAAGAAAAACAGCAAGTTGCAGAGAAGCTTGAAAAAGAAAAGCAAGAAGCCTCTGAAACAGCCGCTAAAGCTAAAGCAGACAAAGAAAAACAGGCGGCCGAAGCGGTAGCTAAAGCGAAGGCAGAGAAAGAAAAACAAGCAGCTGAAACAGCTGCTAAAGCCAAAGCAGAGCAGCAAAAACAAGAAGCTGACGCGGCAGCCAAGGCAAAAGCGGACAAAGAAAAACAAGCAGCCGAAGCCGCTGCAAAAGCTAAAGCCGATAAAGAAAAGCAATTAGCCGCAGAGCAAGCTGAAAAAGATAGACAAGCCAAACTTGCAGCGGAAAAGGCTGAAAAAGAACGTCAGGCAAAATTAGCAGCAGAAAAAGCCGAAAAAGAACGCCAAGAAGCGGCTGCTAATGCTGCCAAAGCGAAGGCAGAACAAGAGCGCCAAGCGGCCGCTGCCGAGAAAGCAGAAAAAGATAGACAAGCCGCCGAAGCTGCTGCAGCCAGTGCCGCAAAAGCCGAGGCGAATAAACAAGCCATCTCAGGAGCGATTGTTGCGATTAGGCGTAAAGTTGAAGTCGCTTGGATTAGACCTATCAATGCAACACAGGGCTTGAAGTGCACAATTCAGGTAAAATTATTGCCTAGCGGTGATGTTATGGAAGCTGTGGTCGTGAGCAGTAGCGGCGATCCTATCTTTGACCGTTCTGCTGAAAATGCGGTTAGCAAGGCGTCGCCATTACCAGTGCCGCAAGATAAAAGTTTATTCAATGATGAATTTAGAGTATTCACCTTTGTATTTAAGCCAGAATAATTAAAAAACCGGAAATAATAGATGATGTTATTAGCAAGAATTTTGATCGTTAGCGCTTTAGCTTCCGCTCTGTCAGTTGCACAAGCGGCTGGCTTAACTATTGAGATTACCAAAGGTTCGCAAACGGCGGTGCCGATTGCTGTCGTTCCTTTTGGTCAACAAGGTTCAATTGGTAACGTCAAATTATCGGATGTTGTTGATTCTGATTTGGGTGGCAGTGGTTTTTTCAAAACCTTGCCAGAAGAAGACATGCTAACCAAGCCTACCGCGCCAGATAGAGTTAATTTCAAAGATTGGCAAGTGCTAGGTCAAGACTACATGGTGATTGGTCAAGTAGTTGGTAATGGCGGTAACTACAATATTGAATTCCATTTGTTCAATGTTCATAACGGACAGTTATTAATGGGATACCGTTTTACAGCGGGTGCCAATGAACTACGCCGAGCAGGCCATCACATTAGTGATTTGATTTATGAAAAATTAACCGGTCGTAAAGGTTCATTTAACACACGTATTGCTTATGTCACCAGTTCGCCAAGAGCTAATGGTAAACAATATATGTTGCAAGTAGCGGATGCTGATGGCTTTAATCCTAGAACAATTGCTGAATCACCAGAGCCTATTATGGCGCCTGCATGGTCACCAGATGGATCTAAAATCGCTTATGTTTCGTTTCACACCAAACGTTCTGAGATTTTCATCCAAACTTTGGCAACTGGTCAGCGTGAAAGTGTGTCTTCTTATCACGGCATTAATGGCGCACCAGCGTTTTCACCCGACGGTGGTCGTTTAGCGATTACTTTGTCTAAAGACGGTAGCCCAGATGTTTATGTATTAAATTTAGCTAATCGTGGATTAACTCGTTTAACTAACGGTATGTCGATTGATACCGAGCCATCATGGTCACCCGATGGTAACAATATTGTTTTTACCTCTGATCAAGGTGGCAAACCGCAGTTGTATGTTGTTTCTAGTTCAGGTGGTAAAGCTAATCGCATAACCTTTCATGGTGATTACAATGCGCGAGGCCGTTTTTCAGCTGATGGCAGAAGCTTAGCAATGGTTACAGGTAATGGTGGTGATTATCGTATTGCTGTGATGGATATGGCTTCTAAAACTGTCAATGTTTTAACCAGTGGTCGTTTGGATGAGTCGCCAAGTTTTTCACCTAATGGAACTATGGTGCTTTATGCTGCAAACCGTGGTGGAAAATCAACCTTATCAATGGCATCAACTGATGGTGCTATGCAACAAAAGTTAGCATTTGAAAGTGGCGAGGTTCGTGAACCTGCTTGGGCGCCTTAGTTGCAAATAAGATAGAATTGTTCTTAAGATTTACGATTTTTAACTTTACGTTTGGAGAAGATTGATGACACTCAATAAAAAATATTTAGCGCTAGCAATGACTGCTGTTTTAACTGTTGGCTGTAGTTCTGATGAAAAAGAAGGTTTGGGTGATGGTACTCAAGGTACTGACGCTTCAACTAGCGGTTACAGCGATGGTTCTATGTCTGGTAGCCAATTTGGTTCAGGCAATGGTTTCGGTTCAGGTTCAGGCTCACATTTAGGCCCAGAATTCAGCGATCCAAACAACCCATTATCAAAACAAGTTATCTATTTTGAATTGGATAGCAGTCAAGTTAAACAAGACTATGTACCTGTTGTTGCTGCTCATGCTCGTTATTTGGCTTCACATCCTAACCAACGCGTTATTTTGGCAGGTAATGCTGATGAGCGTGGTTCAAGCGAGTACAACATTGCTTTGGGCGAACAACGTGCTAAATCAGTTGAAAGAATGATGAGATCACAAGGCGTTGGCGCTAACCAGTTAGAAATCGTTAGCTATGGCGAAGAAAAACCGGCTGTTTCAGGTAGCGGTGAGTCTGCATGGCAACAAAATCGTCGCGTGGAAGTAGGCTATCAATGAGAAAAAATGCACTTTTGACTTTATGCGTTAGTGGTCTATTGATTTCGACTAATGCCTTGTCTGCCAATAATTACAGTGATGTTAATACACAGCAAATGCCAGCCCAGGCTGATAATGCTATGTTTGATTTGCTGGCGAGAGTTGAGCAGTTACAAGCTGAAGTGCAGCAATTGAGAGGGATGGTTGAAGAGCAATCGCAAACCATCACCGAACTCGAAAGAAAGCAAAAAAATATGTATGCCGATTTGGATGGGCGGGTGCAGTCTTTAGCGACGCCAGCACCTGCTCAGCCGCAAGTAGTGCCTGCACAACCTGGCGCGGTTGCTCCTGCTGTTCAAACGCCTGCAGCACCTGCGGTTTCGGCTCCTGTTCCTAATGTTGCCGCACCAGTACAAAATGCTGCACAAGGAACCGAAAAAGAACGGTATCAACAAGCCTACGACAGCTTACGCAACGGTCATAATGCCCAAGCGGTGAAAATGTTTGAAACCTTATTAGTGGATTATCCAGCAGGTGAATATGCTGATAACGCCCAGTATTGGTTGGCAGAAGCTTATAAAGTGAATCGTGAAATTGATAAATCGCGAGCGGCTTTCAATAAAGTGGTTGTTCAATATCCCAATAGTGCCAAAGTCCCTGATGCCTTGCTGAAACTCGGCTATATCGAAGCTGATATGCAAAACTCGGTCAAAGCACGCGAGTATTTGCTAAGAGTAACTAATAATTATCCAAATTCACCTGCTGCTCACTTAGCGGCGAAAAAATTGGCGCAAATGCCATAGATGATCTGAATGGATCAAGCATTACGCATTTCAGAGATTTTTTACTCACTTCAGGGTGAAACCAATACGGTTGGTATTCCAACGGTATTTGTTCGTCTGACTGGTTGCCCCTTACGCTGTTCATATTGCGATACTGAATATGCGTTTACTGGCGGTGAAAAATTTAGCCAAGCGGAAATTATTAGCAAAATCCAAGCCTTCAATTGTCAATATGTCACGATAACTGGCGGGGAACCTTTAGCTCAGCCAGGCTGTAATGCTTTGATGGTTAAATTATTGGACTTAGGTTTTTTGGTTTCCTTGGAAACCAGTGGTGCATTAGATGTATCGGCCGTTGACCCTCGAGTGGTTAAAGTCATGGACTTAAAAACCCCGAGTTCAGGAGAAATCCAGCGTAACCGTTATGCCAATATCGAATACCTTACTGTGCAGGATCAAGTGAAATTTGTCATCGCTGATGATGTTGATTATCAATGGTCTAAACAACAAATGATTGATCATCAGTTACTTGATCGTTGCCAAGTTTTATTTTCACCTGTGATGGGTGTCATGCCGGCTGTTGAGTTAGCAGAGAAAATTCTCGCCGACCAATTAGCGGTTCGTTTTCAAATTCAACTGCATAAATATCTTTGGAATGATGCACGAGGAAAATAAAAAAGCTAAATCTGCCGTGATTTTGTTATCAGGTGGTTTGGATTCTATTACGGTATTGGCGTTAGCTAAACAGCAGGGTTATTCATGTTATGCCTTAAGTTTTGATTATGGTCAGCGTCATAATGCCGAGCTTGAAGCTGCGAAGAAAATTGCTCAGCAGTATCAGGTGATTGAGCATAAAGTGATCAAGTTGGGCCTTGATAGCATTGGTGGTTCTGCATTAACCGATCAAAACATTGATGTACCGACTTCGCCGCAATTAGGTATTCCAGTCACTTATGTGCCAGCTCGCAACACCATTTTCCTATCGTTTGCCTTAGGTTGGGCTGAAGTATTAGATGCTCACGATGTGTTTATTGGGGTGAATGCGGTGGATTATTCCGGTTATCCCGATTGTCGGCCGGAGTTTATCAATGCCTTTCAAGATATGGCCAATTTAGCCACTAAAGCTGGCGTCGAAGGTCATAAAATCAACATTCATGCGCCGTTAATCAAGCTTAGTAAATCTGAAATTATCAAACAGGGTTTGCAACTAGGGGTTGATTACGCCCAAACCGTTTCTTGTTATTCGGCTGATCAAAAGGGTAGGGCCTGTGGTCATTGTGATGCTTGTCGCTTACGGGCGGCTGGTTTTGCAGGTTTAGGTGTTGCTGATACAACCCTTTATCAACAGTAAAGTCATGGCTAAACAAGCATTTGGCCTTAATAAAGTTTATAATCCGCCCAAAACTAGCCCCTGTCGCAAGATAGGGGTTTTTTGTTATAAGGGTATTTGAGGTATCTCACCAAGCATGGCGCAAAAACTGTATATACAAACTAACGGCTGTCAAATGAACGAGTACGATTCCGACAAAATGCGGGATGTACTAATCGCTTCACATGGCATGGAGTTAACCGATATTCCTGAGCAGGCAGATGTTTTATTGTTAAACACCTGTTCGATTCGCGAAAAAGCCCAAGAAAAAGTCTTTTCGGCGATTGGTCGTTGGAAAAAACTTAAAGATAAACGCCCCGATGTAATTATTGGCGTCGGTGGTTGCGTTGCCAGTCAAGAAGGTGCTGCGCTACAAAAACGTGCGCCCTGTGTTGATATTGTCTTTGGTCCGCAAACTTTGCACCGTTTGCCAGAGTTGCTGGATAAAGCGCGTAGTAGCAATAAAGGTGTCGTGGATATTTCTTTCCCTGAGATTGAAAAATTTGATGCTTTGCCTGAGCCGAGAGCCGAAGGGCCAAAAGCTTATGTTTCAGTGATGGAAGGCTGTAGCAAATATTGCACTTACTGCGTGGTGCCATACACCCGTGGTGAAGAAGTTAGTCGCCCATTGAATGATGTAATTGCAGAAATCACCTCATTGGCAAATCAGGGGGTGCGCGAAATCAATTTATTAGGTCAAAACGTCAATGCTTATCGCGGCGAGATGGAAGACGGAGAGCTTGCCAATTTTGCCTTATTGCTACATTTCGTAGCAGCGGTTGATGGCATTGATCGAATTCGTTTTACCACCTCGCATCCTTTGGAATTTACCGATGACATTATCGATGCCTTTGCTGAAATTCCACAATTAGTTAATCACTTACATTTGCCAGTTCAAAGCGGAAGCAATCGGATTTTGGCGGAAATGAAACGCGGACACCAACGCGAAGATTATCTGGAAATCATGCGTAAGATCAAAGCTGTTCGCCCAGGTATCAGTTTATCATCGGACTTTATTATTGGTTTCCCAGGTGAGACTGAGCAAGACTTTGAAGACACTATGGCCTTGATTGAAGAAGTCGGTTACGACTTTTCATACAGTTTTATTTTCAGCGCCAGACCGGGTACGCCAGCGGCTAATTTTCCAGACGATGTCAGTATTGAAGTCAAAGAACAACGCTTGAAACGTCTGCAAACTCGCTTAAACGAAATGACCATGGCGATTTCCGAGGCTATGATAGGGACTGTGCAAACTGTTTTGGTGGAAGGGATTTCTAGAAAAAATCCATTACATTTAACCGGTCGGACAGAAAATAATCGCGCGGTTAATTTTGCAGGCCATCCGCGATTAACCGGTCAATTTGTTGATGTATTAATTGCCGAAGCTTTGCCAAATTCATTGCGTGGACGTGCGGTTGAATCATCTGTTGAAAAAATCATTCAAAAATTGTCGTGAGTCATAATCATTTTTCGCAAGAAATTACTTTATTGCCCGCTGATATTGAGCGCCTTGCTAATTTTTGTGGGCAATTAGACATAAACCTGCGACATATCGAGCAGCGCTTACAAATAGAAATTGCTAATCGCAGTAACCACTTCAGAATTTCTGGGGATGAAGTCGCGGTAAGAACTGGTTGTGCGGTGATGCAAAAACTCTATGAGTTGGCGGAAAAGGAAGAAATTATCCCTGAGCAAGTGCATTTAAGTTTACAAGATTCGAGCATTGACCAATTATTGGAAAATCCAACCCCTAAACATCAAGCTTTGGTAGCGATTAAAACCAAGCGTGGCGTGATTAAAGGTCGCGGTCAAAATCAGCAAGATTATTTACAAAAAATTCTTCAACACGACATTAATTTTGGTGTCGGGCCTGCCGGTACCGGTAAAACCTTTTTAGCGGTAGCTTGTGCTGTCGAAGCTTTGCAAAATGAAACCGTGCGTCGCATTATTTTAGTCCGTCCAGCGGTTGAAGCCGGCGAGAAATTAGGTTTTTTACCGGGTGATATGGCGCAAAAAGTCGACCCCTATTTAAGACCTTTATACGATGCCTTGTATGACATGTTGGGATTTGAGCGTGTCGAAAAATTATTAGAAAAAAATGTTATCGAAGTTGCTCCGCTGGCATTTATGCGTGGTCGTACTTTAAATGATTCCTTCATTATTCTCGATGAAGCGCAGAACACCACCACCGAACAAATCAAAATGTTCTTAACCCGTATCGGTTTTGGTTCAACTGCGGTGATTACTGGTGACGTGACGCAGATTGATTTACCTAACGAGAAAATGTCGGGTTTGAAGCATGTTTTGCATGTTTTAAAAGACGTTGAAGGCATCAGCTTCACCTTTTTTGGGGTGCGCGATGTGGTTAGACATCCTTTGGTGCAACGGATCGTCGCAGCCTACGATAAATACGAATTACAGCAGAAACATGAATTATCTTGAGATTCAATTAGCGACTAGCTATGCCGATTATCCTTCTGAACAACAGTTTCAGTTATGGGTTGATACGGTGTTGCAGGAAGATGATCAAGATTCAGAAATCGTGATTCGCTTGGTTGATGATCAAGAAAGTGCAGAATTAAATCAGCAATATCGGCATAAACAAGGCCCAACCAATATCCTTAGTTTTCCGTTTGAAGCCCCTGATGGCTTTGATACCGATTTATTGGGTGATTTAGTGATTTGTGCGCCATTGATCGCGCTGGAAGCTCAGCAACAAAATAAGCAATTATTTGATCACTGGGCGCATATCACGATACACGGTGTATTGCATTTGCTGGGCTATGATCATATTGATGATGCCGAAGCTGAAGAAATGGAAGCCTTAGAGATAAAAATTCTGAGCAGATTGAATATCAACAATCCTTATTTGGAAGAGAGTACACAATGAGTGACGGTAACCCCCCGAGTAGTCAGCCCCATCAGAAAAATTTAATTGAACGTATTAGTTCGTTTCTGACTGGGGAGCCGCAAGATCAGGAAGATTTACTGGCGATACTTAGAGAGTCACAAGAAAAACGCTTGTTAGATTCAGACGCGCTGGCCATGATGGAAGGTGTGATTCATGTTTCAGAAATGCGGGTCAGAGATATTATGATTCCGCGTTCACAAATGGTTGTGGTACCTGGCGATGCCGAGTTAGAAACCATTTATCCTTTAGTGGTCGAATTTGCCCACTCTCGTTTTCCCGTCATTGAAGAAGATCGCAGTAAAGTGATTGGTGTGTTGCTGGCCAAAGATTTGTTGGGACACGTACTTGCGGATAAAAAGCTCAAAGTTGAAGATGTTATGCGTCCGGCGAGTGTGGTGCCTGAAAGTAAGCGTTTAAATGTCTTGCTTAAAGAGTTTCGCACTGAGCGCAATCACATGGCGATTGTGGTTGATGAGTATGGTAATGCGGCAGGTTTGGTTACCATTGAAGATATTCTTGAGCAAATCGTTGGCAAGATCGAAGACGAGCATGATGAGGATGAAAATCAAGAATACATTTCACAGCGCAGTGAGCGTGAATTTATTGTCAATGCATTAACGCCAATCGAAGAGTTTAATGAGTATTTTTCAGCCGATTTAGAGGATGATGAATGCGATACTATCGGTGGATTGATTGTGCAAAGGCTTGAGCATTTCCCGAAAAAAGGCGAGAAAATTGAGCTGGATGATTTTTGTTTTGAAGTGTTACGTGCTGATAATCGACGCGTACATCTATTAAAATTAAAACTTAGGTAAGCAATTGATTAAGGCTTTGTTCAATGTTAATTGAGCAGGGCCTTTGTTTGTGGTTAAAAGAGGCTGTTTTTGGTATTCTTTGGGCGTAAAAAAACCACCTTCTG
>Ga0208223_1000164_pt1 | contig 17271 bp, 17 predicted proteins | sample LakMenE07Oct09ns_FD_150678 | JGI IMG/M metagenome (GOLD analysis project Ga0208223, IMG submission 150678) | Freshwater microbial communities from Lake Mendota, WI - 07OCT2009 deep hole epilimnion ns (SPAdes) | ecosystem: Environmental > Aquatic > Freshwater > Lake > Epilimnion/Euphotic zone ...
GATCGGGCGTCTCTCTGAACGGGAAGGCCGCCTCAAATTCAATCAGCCACGGGGATTCGCCGTCAATCGGAGGACGGTGGGCGAGTTCACGCGCCGCATAGATGCGCAGTAGCTCATCAGCCAGATCATCGGCGGCTCGCTGCGCGCGCTCCTTGGCGCGTCGCCACTCACCACCACCGAGCCGGCTGAGTGCAGGATCTTCGGCGCCTGTATAGCGCGCGATTCGCGCCAACTGTTCCGTTGGCACGAAGACGCGATCACCGCCGCCGTACTCAATCTCAAGGTAGTCGCGCTCATCACCTTCGCCGCCGCGTCGAGTCATGCGCAAGAAGCGTCCGAGTCCGTGATCGATGTGCACGAGCAGATCGTCAGGGGTGAGACGCTCGGCCGCTTCGCGTGTAATGCCGCGGCGGTGCACCGCGGCGCGACGAACGCGCGTTGCGCCGAAGAGTTCACGATCTGTGATGATCGTCAGCGCATCCACACCGCCCTGGAAGCCACCATCAAGTCCGCCGTGCAGCAGCGTGATGCTCTTCGCCTTCGGATCGCTGGGGAGCGCGTCACTCACGGGCGTTGCGGCACCCGCCTCTGCCAGGAGTTCCGAAAGTCTCCCCGCCTGTTCCGAGACGATCACCACCCGCGCCCCGTCGCGTCGCCAACTCTCAAGTCCCTCCGCAAGCTCCCGCGTGCGACCGGCAGGCATCAGCGGATCATGCCAACCGAACGAATCGCTCGGCTCACTCTTGGTGAGTCGTCCAGCTTCGGAACTCCACGTCAGTTCAAGGCGCTCCGCACCCAAGCTGCCGAGCAGCTTGAGGCTCACCGCAGGGGGCGGGATTGGCGCGGGCCATGATGGCGGCAGGATGCGCGTCGTCTTCAGCACATCGAATCGCTCGGCGCTCTGGCGCGCGAGTGACTCTGCACTACTGATCAGTTCGCTCGGCTCATCAAGGATCACGAGTGCGCCGTTGAACTGATCAAGTGGGCGTGATGGCGCAATGAGTGGCGACCAGATCTCAAGGCCGTCGCCGCGCTCTGGAGTTGGCGATGCCTCCCACCGCGCAAGGTCCGCGCGCAGCGCGGGCGAGAGCTCCACGCCATCTTTTTCTGCGATCGCCTCCGCTGCGCGCTTCGCCTTCAACACGACCGCTGCGGTCAGCGGGAACTCACTCGCTGGCAGGAGGAGGGCGCGCGTCAGCGGAGCACCGCTCCGTTGTGTGGCGGGATCAATACTGCGGATGCTCTCGATCTCATCGCCGAACCACTCCACACGCATCGGCGCCTGCGCGCCTGCAGGGAAGCAGTCAAGGATGCCGCCACGGCGCGCGTACTCGCCTCGCCCGCCCACCAGCGGGACGCGCTCATAGCCAAGTGCCGCCACACGCTCCGTTGCCTCATCGAGTGACATGCGCGTGCCTGGGAGAAGGGGGAGGCTCCCCTCCACAAGTGCGGTCGGGTCAGCGCTGTTCTGGAGCGCCGCGAGGAGTGAGGTGACAAGGATGCGTGACTCGCCACTCCCCCATGCGGCGAGTGCAGCAACACGTCCGGCCGACTCATCCACCACAAGTTCGCCGCGCTCATATGGGAGTGAACTGCGCGGCTCAAGCAGCGTGATGCGTTCAGGGTCTGCGCTCCATGCGCGCAGCGAATCAGCGACTCGCTCTGCTACCTCAGGGTTGCGCGCGATCCAGACCAGCCGCGCATCACGCGCAAGCGCAGCACCGAGCACACCTTTTGCCGCGTGTGGAACATGGATCAGCGACGCGGCGTGATCGCGACGGAGTCGCTGCTGGAGTTCAGCGAACTGCGAACTTGCGTGCAGGCGCGCAAGGAGCGCAGCGAGCGCAACGCGCGAACCGCTCACCGCTCGGAGTCGCTTCGGTCGCCCTCACCGAGTGGCTTGCGCCAACCGTGCGCCGTCTTGCGAATTCCGTCACTCCCAGCCGGCCCACCCACTTCACCTGCACCTGGCAGGTTCGCAGGGTCTGCGGCACTCCCGCTCTCGGGCTCTGGGAGCTTCCAGTTGTTGAACGCGGTCGCCGCCTTGTTGAGACCAGAGCGTGCCCAGGTTTCGATCGCCTCGCCCGCCGCCGCGTTGATCTCTGGAAGTCGCAACCGCTCCGCTGCACTGAACTCGCTCAGCACGTGCTGTTGTGCGGTGCCGCTCTCACGCGGATCGCCGATGCCGACACGAAGGCGTGGATACTGATCACTCCCAAGTTCCGCCTCAATGGAGGCGAGTCCGTTATGTCCACCATCACTCCCGCGCTCGCGGAATCGCAGTGAGCCGAACGGAATACTGAAGTCGTCCACCACCACCAGGAGCTGTTCGACAGGAACACGCTCCGATGCGAGGAGTTTCCGCACGGCAATCCCTGAATCATTCATGTACGTCATTGGCTTAGCCATCACCAGGTCAAGGCCAAGTACACGCCCCGCGTGCACCGCTGAGGCGTCACGCTCCTTGCCGCCCCCCTTCCACTTCACGCGATCCGCGAACGCATCAACGATGAGCCAGGCAATGTTGTGCCGGGTGAAGCGGTACTTCTCCCCTGGGTTGCCGAGCCCCACCACGATGCGACGATCTACGCTCACGTCTTCTCCTTGCTCACTTCTTTGTGGCCGCAGCGCGCTTCATGGCTGCAGTATGCGCGCGAAGGATGCGTTCCTGCTCACGCCACATCGCAGCCTGCGACGTTGCCGTTGCATGATCCCAGCCGCAGAGGTGAAGGGCGCCGTGGACGGCGAGGAGGCGCACCTCATCGGCAACGGAGTGTCGGGTCTGCCCGTCCGTCCCCCCGCGACCTTCGCGCGCCTGTTCAATCGCCCGATCCACACTGATCACAATGTCGCCGAGCGGCACACTCGCCCCCGCCTGCGGTGTGCGAACCACGCGACGGCGCGGGCGGGCCGCCCGTCGGACGCCAGGGCGCGCTGGGTATTCATGCGGATCAAGGAGTGGAAAGCTGAGCACATCCGTTGGGCCACGCTTCCCCATGTGCGTTGCATTCAACGTTGCAATCGTCGCATCATCCACAAGGGTGAGTGCCACTTCACCATGAGGGGGCGCGTCAGATGCGCGAAGTGCGCGCACAACGAGTGCGGCGAGTTCGGTTGATGTGATGCTGACTCCGCCTCGACGCTGCCGAGTGACGCGGGCGCGCGGGCCTGCGTCGCGACTCATCCGAGTGCTGCGAGCGCCGCGGTGACCTTCCCGGAGAGAACCTTGCCGTCAACGCGACCCTTCGTCTTTGGGGCGAGCCAACCCATCACCTTCCCCATCTCTTTGGCAGATGACGCGCCGGTCTCGGCGATCGCCTGCTTCACGAGGGCGTCAACATCTGCGTCGGTGAGCTGCTCTGGGAGGTAGACGGCGAGGATCGCAATCTCCGCCTCTTCAGCGGCGGCAAGATCGGGCCGATTCGCTGCCACATAGGCGTCAACAGATTCGCGGCGTGTCTTGACCGCCTTCACAAGAACGGTGAGTGTCTCCTCATCAGTGGCGTCGTGCTTCTGCTCCTTCTCAACGAGTGAGAGTGCAGAGAGCGCCATGCGGAGTGTGTCGCGGCGCAGCGTCTCGCCCGACCGCATTGATGCGGCCATATCGGCTCTTAGCTGTTCACGAAGCGACATGCGCTGCTCCTCTCCGACGGCTCGCGCCGCCACGGGGCGCGCGAGGGATCAGATCCCGCGAGGGCCTGACGGCTTCTTCTTCTTTGCGTCCTTGCGCTTCTTCTTCTCCGCGGCGTTCTCAAACGCTTCACGTCGACGAGACTCGGCAAGGATGCCGGCCTGCTGGACCTTCTTATTGAATCGGCGCAACGCAGCCTCAAAGGACTCGTTATCACCAATGCGAACTTCTGCCACTGAACTACCTCCTATTGGGATGAGGAGGATAGCCGATTCAGCGAGGGGCCGACTCAGCGAGGGAGCGGGATCTCCTCCCCGAGCGTGGAGAGCACCGTGAGGAGGGACTCTGCCGCAGATGGGTCAGGGTCGGCGGAGGGGGTGCGCTGGAAGATGATCAGCAGGCTGCCGCTGCGCCGCAGGGTGAAAGAGGCGTCTGGAGGGACGAGGACGAGCGTGGCGGGGAGCACGAGGTAGGCGGCGATCTCAGGCGCGGCAATCGCCGCCGATGTGGCGTCTGGGAAGACAACGGCGAGAAGCGGGATCCCGAGCGGATCGTTCGCCGATGCGCCACGTACCACCACTCGCGGCAGGTCGTTGTACTGCGGTGGAAGTGGCGGACGCACGTCGGCGCCGCCGGTGATCACGCCGAGTCCAGCTGCGCGAATGGCGGCGCTCAAGAACTCGGTCGCCTGCGCCGTCTCTGCGGAGCTGCGCGGTGTTGGCGCAGCGGATGCGGGCGGCCCTTGCGGTTCAGGCGCTGGCGGCCCGCCAGAGAGCCACGTGAAGAGTGCGAAGCCGCCGATCAGTACAAGGAACGGCGCAAGCCGCGAGAGTCGCGAACGTGGTGGTCGCGTCGCTTCGCTCATCCAGGTGGCCAGCTCAATTGTCTCCCCGCGAGCAGGTGATAGTGCAGATGCTCAATGGCCTGTCCGCCCTCAACGCCAACGTTGCTCACCAGACGCCAGCCGCGATCTCCATATCCCGCCTCGTTGGCAAGTTCCACCGCAACGGCGTGCATGCGCGCAAGGAGCGCCGCGTGTGCGGGTGTGTCGCGAAGATCTGCTGCGGATCCAATGTGTTCACGCGGCAGGATCAACAGGTGTAGCGGTGCCTGCGGCGCAATGTCTTCAATGGCGATCACAAGGTCGGATGAGTGACGCTGCTTGCTCGGCAGCTCACCGGCGATGATGCGGCAGAAGAGACAATCAGTCATGCGTCCACTCTAGCGCAACCCACTCCCCCTCTTCCCGCTGACCGAGCAGGCGCAAGCCAACACGCGTGAACGCGTCAACGGTCTCCGCAGCGCGCTCCACAAAGATTCCGCTGGTCAGGATTCGACCGCCTGGCGCGACGGCGGCGGCGAGGAGCGGAGCAAGTTCAATCTGCAGCGCAGCGACAAGGTTTGCAACAACCAGCGGCGCAGGGGCACGGAACGGAAGGGTGCCGAGAGCAACCTCGCTTCGCGCAGCGAGTCCATTCTGCGCCAGGTTCCGCTGCGCCGCCTCAACTGCGAGTGGATCCGTGTCCACGCCGCAGCCATGAGACGCGCCAAGTTGCAGCGCCGCGGCGAGCAGGATGCCGCTCCCTGTTCCAACATCAAGGATCCCTACGCCGTCCGTTGGGAGTGCGTGAAGGAGGCCTGCGTCCGACCAGCGTTGAATCCCCGCAAGTGCGAGGCGCGTCGTTGGATGTAGTCCGGTTCCGAACGCCTGGCCTGGATCAATCGTCACCACCGCATCGCCCGCGGCACTCGCCTGCTCACTCCACGGTGGTCGAATCACGATGCGACCAATCGTTGTCACGGGGAACTCGGCCCGCCAGGTTGTCTCCCACGCCTCAGCAGGGATCGCACGGATATTGAGGTCGCCAATCCCGCGAAGTCCAAGGCCACTCACGGCGATCGAGGCGAAGCGCGCTAGCTCTTCACGTAACTGCTCCGCTGCCGCTCGGCTCTCTGGGGTATCAGTGATCCAGGCGCGGATGCGCACGGGTGCGGTTGGATCGTGTGGGAGTGGCGCGGCGTCACCAGTGTGAGGTGCAGCGACGGTTGGTTCTGCACTTGTGCCGGCTGGGGCGAGTCGCGCGAGGCGTTCGCTGATCGCCTCTGCAGACTCTGGATCGCAGGTGATTGAGAGTTCGAGCCAGCCGCCGTCGCTCAGTTGCGCTCCTCGCCGCTCGCCTTCGCAAATCGCTCAAGCGCTTCGCGCTGCTCCTTGCTCAACTTCTTCGGCACCTCAACGGCAACAACGATTCGGAGGTCGCCGCGCTGTGATGGTCGACGTACGTTCGGTGCGCCGCGCCCTTTAAGTCGAATCTCGGCTCCAGGCTGTGTGCCAGGCTTGATCTCCATCTCCTCTTCGCCCTCGGCAGTTGGAATCAAGACGCGCGCGCCAAGGGCGGCCTGGGAGATGGAGAGCGGGATCTCAGTGAGGAGATCAATTCCATCGCGGACGAGCTGCGGATGCTCTTCAACCGTCACCACCACGTAGAGACTCCCCGCAGGTCCGCCGCGTCGGCCGGCCTCCCCCTGCCCTGAGAGACGAATCTGGGTGCCGTCATCAACGCCTGGAGGAACATCCACGCGGAGTCGCTTGCTCCCGTTGAAGCGTCCCTCACCACGACACGCGGCGCACTGCTTCTCAATGATCTTCCCTTCGCCCGAGCACTTTGCGCAGGGGGCGGAGACTGCCATCTGCCCAAGGAGTGTCTGGCGCACGGTGCGCACTTCGCCGCGACCACCGCAGCCGTCGCAACTCTTCGTTCCAGAGCCCTTCGCCGCGCCACTGCCGCTACACGTCTCGCATGCAACGCGCATATCTAGATTGACTTCGCGAGAACCACCGCGAATCGACTCGGCGAAGCTCACCTTCATGTCAAAGCGCAGATCGTCACCGGGTGGCGGACCAGTGCGCCGCGCGCCACGCGCCGCGCCGCCAAAGAAGCCTTCAAAGAGATCCTCAACGGAACCGAAGTCACCGCCACCAGGGAAGCCGCCCGCGAAGCCACCGCCAGCTCCACCAGGGAACCCGCCGCGCCCACCAGCACCTGGGCCGCCTGCACCGCCGCCAACCCCCGCCTCGCCGAAGCGGTCGTAGCGTGCTCGCTGCTCGGTGTCAGAGAGCACCTGATACGCGTCGTTCAACTCCTTGAATTTCGCCGCAGCATCTGGCGCTTTGGAGACGTCAGGGTGGTGTTTCTGCGCTGCCTTCCGAAAGGCCTTCTTGATGTCGTCGGCGGTCGCCGATTTCGGCACTCCCAAGATTGAATAGAAATCGCGGGCCATCGCGCGCCTACTTCAGGAGCAGCTTGCCGAGTCGGCTCACTGCGTGTCGATATCCGAGGAACCCGATCAGCGCAAGGAAGCCAATGTCCGCGAGCATCAGCAGATTGAGATCGCCAAAGACGAGTGAGCGGATCAGGTGCGTCCCCCGTGTGAGCGGTGAAAGCTCCACCACGTATCGAAGAACACCCGGGTAGATCTCCACCGGATAGAAGGTGGCGGAGAAGAGGAAGAGCGGCGTGAGGACGATGAAGATGAAGTCGAAATCCTTCCATGAACGCATGTGGGTGGTGATCGCGAAACCGGCCGCCCCGAATGCGAAGCCGATAAAGATCACCGCAAACGGCGCGAGGAGCGCGAGTGGCGAGGCGACGAGGCCGAAGGCGAGCATCACGGCGAGGAAGGCGACGGAGTAGATCACGCCGCGCAGGTTGGACCAGAGCAACTCGCCTACCGCAAGGTCGCCAATCGAAACAGGCGTGGTCAGGATGGCGTCATAGACCTTCGCGTACTTCAACTTGTAGAAGACGTTGAAGGTGGAGTCGAAGATTGCGCCGTTCATCGCAGAGCTGGCGAGCAGTGCAGGCGCCACAAATGCCGCGTACGGCACCTCCACCCCGTTGTAGGTCAGCGTGCCGATCACGCCACCCACACCGAAGCCGATGCCGAGCAAGAAGAAGAGCGGCTCAAAGAAGCCGGTGACGATCATCAGCCACTGACGTCGATAGACGCGCACATTTCGTTCAAAGACGGCGAAGGCGCGCGGGGCGAGTGCGGCGATCACTTCAGCATCCTTCGGCGGAAGAGGATGGACGCAACGACGGTGCCGCCAACGGTCCAGGCGACAAGGATCAGTGCGTGTGCCAACGCGTTCGGCGTCTCCACGCCGAGTGCCAGGCCGCGAGAGAGGGCGACCCCGTGTGCGAGCGGGGTGCACCACGAAATGAACTGCGCCCACTCCGGGAGGTTCTCAATCGGAAAGTAGGTCCCCGAGAAGAAGGTGAGCGGCGTGATCACGAGGCGGAAGATGACCGCGAAGCCCTGATCAGTCTTCTGTGTCACTGAGTAAGCGGTCATGGGGGCTGCGAACGCGAGCCCCGTCAAGGTGGAGACACCGATCATTGCAAGCGCACCCTGCGCACTCGTTGCGATGCCGGTCACGAAGAGCACGGCGGCGAAGAAGGTTGCGGTGAAGGCGACCTTTCCGCCAATGAAGGCAATCACGCCCACCATGATGTCGGTTGGCTTGAGCGGGGTTGCCACCATGGAGTGATAAATGCGCACCCACATAATGCGCGCAAGGACTGGCCACGCCGCTTCACCCGTGCCGAACTGCATCGCCTGGCTCGCCATCAGCGCGGGTGCGATGTAGGCCACGTAACTGACGCCGCCAGTGATCTCCGCAGCGCGGTCGCCTACCAGCACCCCAAGACCAATGCCGAGCCCCGCGAGTACAACGAGCGGCTCAATGAATCCTGAGAAGACCGAACCGACCCACTCGCGTCGATACACGGCCACCATGTAGCCAACGACGTGTCGCCATCGCGTTGGGTGCGGGAGATAGGCGCCGATCGTTGAGAAGATCCCGCGTGATCGTCGCGGCGCGACCTGCGCCGCGCTCACTCGTCGAGGCTCCGGCCGGTGAGTCGGAGGAAGACGTCCTCAAGGCTTGAGCGTCGCACGAGCCAGCTCTCGGGGGTGAGGCCGTGGGCGAGCGCGCGTGCATGCGCCTCCTCGCCATTCTCGCAACCAACGATGACGCGCTCTGCGAGTCGCTCGTAGCGATCGCCGATTCCTTCCAGCGCCGCCTTGCTGATCCCGCTCGTCCCGTCTGGGAAGCGCAGCTCAAGCACTTCGCGGGAGGCGTGCTGCTCAATCAGTTGTCGCGGCGAACCTTCGGCAACAATCTTCGCCTGGTCCATCACCACAAGTCGATCGCAGAGCTGTTCCGCTTCATCCATATAATGCGTGGTCAAGACGATCGTGGTTCCCGCGCGCTTGAGTCGCTGCAGTGCATCCCAGAGGAGGTGTCGCGCCTGCGGGTCAAGACCAGTGGTCGGCTCGTCCAACATGAGGATGCGTGGCGCATTAATCAGCGAACGTGCAATGGAGAGTCGGCGCTTCATGCCACCGGAGAGCGGCTCCACCTGATCCTTTGCGCGATCGGACAACTGGAAGAGTTCAAGTAGTTGATCGGCGCGTTCGGCAATCTCCTTGTGCGCCAAACCGAAGAAGCGACCGAAGACGAGAAGGTTCTCGCGCACGGTCAACTCTTGGTCAAGAGTCTCCTGCTGATGCACCACACCGATCTGGCCGCGGATGCGCGGGCCGTCCGTATCTGGGTCGCTCCCCAAGATGCTGAGTGCCCCCGCGGTGCGCGGCGAGACGCCCGCGATCATGCGCATCGTCGTCGTCTTCCCCGCCCCATTCGGGCCAAGGAATCCGAAGAACTCGCCGTCACGGACGTCAAAGTTGATGGCGTCCACCGCCGTCCGCTCCCCGAAGGTCTTTGTCAGACCTCGGGCGCGGATCAGCGCGGTGGCGTTCGAAGTTGAGAGGTTCATCTGGGAGAGATTAAACCTCCTGCGCTTCGCCCTCGATTGTCTCCTCGCCGGCGGTCTTCTCGGACGCCCCTTCGGCGCCGTCAGGCGTGCCAGCCTGCTGGTTTTGAGCGTAGGCGGCGGTGCCGATCTCGGTCATCAGCTTCGCCAGGGCCTCAGCCTTCTCCTTGATTGGGTCGAGCGACTCGCCCTTCAGCGCCTCGCGAACCTCACCAATGAGTGTCTCGGCCTGCGCCTTCTTCTCCGCATCCACCTTGTCACCAAGGTCGGCGAGCGTCTTCTCGGCCTGGAAGGCGAGTGCCTCAGTCTGGTTACGGAAGTCCACCGCTTCGCGGCGGGCCTTGTCCTCAGACTCGTGCTCCTTCGCCTCGCGGACCATGCGGTCCACATCATCCTTCCCGAGCATCGAGCTGCCGGTGATGCGCACCTGCTGCTCCTTCCCGGTGGCGCGATCCTTCGCCTTCACATCGAGGATTCCGTTCGCATCAATGTCGAACGTCACCTCAATCTGCGGCACGCCGCGTGGCGCGGAGGGGATCCCGTCAAGGATGAACTTCCCGAGCGTCTTGTTATCCGTTGCGAACTCGCGTTCGCCCTGCAGCACATGGATCTCCACCTGCGGCTGGTTATCCGACGCCGTTGAGAATGTCTGGCTCTTCGACGTTGGGATCGTGGTGTTCCGCTCAATGAGTTTCGTCATCACCCCACCCAGCGTCTCAATGCCGAGCGAGAGTGGTGTCACGTCAAGCAACAGCACATCCTTCACGTCGCCCGCAAGGACGCCGCCCTGGATTGCTGCGCCAATCGCAACCACCTCGTCCGGGTTCACACCCTTTGATGGCTCCTTGCCACCGAAGAGCGCCTTCACCGCCTCAAACACTGCTGGCATGCGCGTCATACCGCCAACCAGGACGACCTCGTCGATCTCGGATGGCTTCAAGCCCGCATCCTTCAGCGCGGCGAGTACCGGCGCTTTTGTCTTTTCGATGAGATCTGCAACGAGTGACTCGAGCTTCGCCTTCGTCAACGTCACCACCACGTGCTTTGGACCGGTGGCGTCTGCCGTGATGTACGGCAGGTTGATCTCGGTCTGGCCGGTGCCAGAGAGCTCGATCTTCGCCTTCTCCGCAGCCTCCTTCAGGCGCTGAAGCGCCTGCTGGTCCTTGGAAAGGTCGATCCCCTGGTCCTTCTTGAATTCGGCGAGCAACCAGTCAATGATGCGCTGGTCAAAGTCGTCGCCACCAAGGTGCGTGTCGCCGTTTGACGACTTCACCTCAAAGACGCCATCACCCAACTCCAAGATGGAGATGTCAAACGTGCCGCCGCCTAGGTCATAGACGGCGATCTTCTCTTCCTTCTTCTTATCGAGGCCGTAGGCGAGCGCCGCCGCCGTTGGCTCATTGATGATGCGCTTTACGTCGAGACCAGCAATGCGGCCGGCATCCTTTGTTGCCTGTCGCTGCGTGTCGTCGAAGTACGCCGGAACGGTGATGACCGCCTCAGTAATCTTCTCGCCGAGGAAGGCCTCTGCGTCCGCCTTCAGCTTCTGCAAGATCATTGCGGACACTTCCTGAGGTGAATACGACTCACCAGAGTCGAGCTTCACCTTGACCCCGTCGCTCTTTCCATCTTTCTCGACGGTGTATGGGACGAGCCCCTTCGTCTTTGAAACTTCTGCGTCGTCAAAACGGCGACCCATGAAGCGCTTGATGCTGAAGACGGTGTTCTTCGGATTCGTCACGGCCTGGCGCTTGGCGAGTTGCCCCACCACGCGCTCTCCACCCTTCACAAATCCAACCACCGACGGAACGGTGCGTCCGCCTTCAGCGGAGCTGATGACGGTTGGCTCGCCACCAACCATTGCCGCCACGACGCTGTTCGTGGTTCCTAGATCGATTCCAATAATCTTTCCCATTTGATTGCTCCTTTCACTGTTTGGTTTCTAACGTTCACATCACATAGGGTGCGATTTAGTCGGCCGCAACTGAGACGACCGCTGGGCGAAGGATTCGATCACGAATCTTCCAGCCCTTGCGGTGCTCTTGAAGCACCTCTCCCGGCGGCTTGCCGCTCGACGGCACCTGTGCAACCGCTTCGTGTTCGCGTGGATCAAATGGCAGACCGATCGATTCATACGGTCGCGCCGCTTCGCTCTCCATCACGGCGAGAAGCTTGCGATGGATCGCGGCGATCCCCTCAACCCACGGCTCGCTCTTCAGCCCTTCCGGGAGTGAGGCGAGGGCGCGGTCAAGGTCGTCCACCACGGCGAGCGTCTTCAGGAGGAGTGCCTCACTTGCGAGTCCCGCCTCGCGCTCCCGCTCTTCGGCGGTGCGGCGACGAAAGTTGGCGAAGTCTGCGGCGGTCCGCTGGTGTGCGGCGATCTGCTCGTCGCGCTCCAGCAGGGCAGCCTCAAGGGGACCCTGAGCTTGCTCAGTGGCGGCCTGATCGGTGCCCACCTCTTCAGCTGGCTCCTCGCGCTCCTTGGTGCTCCAGGGTCGTCCTGCCATTGTGCTCTCCTTCGTGTTCGTGCAGGGCTCAGCCCCGCCTCTCGCACAAGTTAGCACTCTCTTGATGCGAGTGCTAACTCACTTCGGGGAGAATACGACGGGCGGCAGCGGGCGTCAAGGGGGAAGACTTCAGGGGCCTGCGCGGGCCGCGCGGGCCGGGCGGTTAAGGGGCTAAGGGGCTACGCGGCGTGGAAGCGGCCGACCAGCTCTGAGAGGAGGGTGGCGACATAACGCACCGTCCCCACTGCTCGGGGGTACGGCATCCGGGTTGGGCCGAGCACCCCGACCACGCCGAGTGCGCGACCAGGGATTCCGTAGGGGGCGAGGACGAGTGAGACGCCGTGCATTTCGGTCGGCGCATTCTCACTGCCAATAAAGAGCTGCACGCTGTTCCCCTGTGAGACTTCGCGAACGAGCTGTCCGAGGTATCCGCGACCTTCGAGCGCGGTGAAGACGTTACGGAGCCTGGCGCTGTCAGCGAACTCAGGCGCCTCCATCACGTTGAGAAGGCCGTCGCTAAAGACCTGCTCGACCGAGGCGGCGTCAGCCTCACGCAGCTGCTTGGCAAGTCGCTCCATCACGCTGCGCGTGACGGCGCGAAGTGGGGTGGCTTCGGCGAGCGCGCCTGCACGCGCCTCAATCTGATCCGCCGTGCAGCCGATCAGACTTGCATTCAGCCGGCTGGAAATACTCGTGAGCTGATCCTGATCAACGCCCTCAGGGAGCGGGAGGAGTGTGGGGCGGACGCTGCCGTCACTCACCACGGCAACAAGGGTGGCGAGGCGATCGGCGCTGCTCACCAGGTCAACATGGCGGAGACTGGCGGAGGTTGGTCGCATCGGCGTGGCGAGGCCAGCAACGCGAGTTGAGTGCGCCAACGTACTTGCCGCAATGCGGAACCACTGATCGGCCCCACCTTCGGCCTGGCCGAACTGGTGGCGGATCATCAATCGGTCAACCTCCGTCACCTCGTCGGGGACGGCGATCTCCACCGCATAGGTTCGATACCCCTGGTCCGTTGGGATTCGCCCGGCCGAGGTGTGCGGTTGGGCGACGAGGCCGAGCTCCTCAAGTTCGGCGAGAACTCCTCGCACCGTTGCTGAAGAGACACCGAGTCGGTAGCTGTCGGCAATGGAGGCGGAGCCGACGGGGAGGGCGGTACGAATGTGCTCCTCCACCAAGGCGCGGAGGATCAGGCGGGCGCGGTCGTCGAGGAGCCCCGTCCTTCGCTGCCTTCGCACCGGTCCACCCCCTTCATGCTGGCACTCAGAACCCTTCGAGTGCCAAGTTCAGTCTATGGGGTGTGGCCACTTCTGGTCAAAGTCGTAAACTCACGGCATGCCCAATGACTCAACCTTCGCGATTCAGACGCAGGCGCTCTCAAAGCACTACGGCCGCAACGGCGAGATCAAGGCGCTCCAGACGCTCAGCCTTGAGATCCGCCAGGGCGAACTCTTCGGCTTCCTCGGCCCGAATGGCGCTGGGAAGAGCACGGCAATCCGAACGCTGCTCGGCTTCCTCCACCCCACGAGTGGCTCAGCGAGCGTACTCGGCCTTGATGTCGTGAAGGATTCGGTGGCGATTCGCCGCCGCGTTGGCTATCTCCCGTCTGGCTTCGCCGTCTACGACTATATGAGCGGTCGGGAGTACCTCGATCACATGCGTGCCCTCAGCGGTCGACCTTCCCTCCTACGGCATCGAATCATGGAGGCGCTTGAGCTGAGCGACACCATCTTGAAGCGACCGGTGCGCGACTACAGCCGTGGCATGCGCCAAAAGATTGGCGTCGTTCAGGCAATGGAGACGGATCCTGAACTCTTGATTCTCGACGAACCATCTGAAGGCCTTGACCCACTGATGCAGCGATCGCTTCAAGAGCTGCTCCTTGAGCGCGTTGCACTTGGACGCACCGTCTTCTTCAGCAGCCACCTGATCAGTGAGGTTGAACGTATCTGCAGCCGCGTGGCAATCGTTCGCGGCGGACAGCTCGTTGCGCTAGAAAGCGTCGAGTCGTTGGTGCGATTCCGCCGGCGTCGCATTGAAGCGCTCGTGGCGCGGAAGCCACTTCGCCTCACCGCTACTGCGGGGATCAGCAACCTGAAGATCACCTCCGAGGGGAAGACTGGCGTTCGCATCAGTTGCGATGCAGAGGCGGCGGCGATCCCGAACTTCGTCAAGCGACTGCAGTCTGCAGGGTTGCGCGACCTGCTCGTTGAGGCGGCAAGCCTTGAGGAGGCGTTCATGTCCTACTACGGCAATAGCACCCGCAACACCGTGCAGATGGCGCCCGAAGTTGCGACGCCAATCAGCCGCACCCGACGTGCGCCAGTGAAGCGAACGACCACAACGCGCAAGGTCACCAAGCGCCCGGCAGCGAAGCGTCCCGCAGCGAAGCGGAAGAGGTCGCGATGATCAACCTTATTCTCCTTCAACGCCTCGTTCGTGGACACCGCATCCGCCTGATTGTTGGCCTTGCCGTTGTGGTGCTCTGGTCGCTCCTCTTCCCCGTGATCTACAAGGCATTTGTCGATCAGCTTGATGGCCGACCTACCCCGCCGGGGAACTTCTCCACGCTCTCGGGAACGATCTCCGTGGGCTTCATTCATCCAATCTCCATCGCGCTCTTTGGGATCTTGAGTGCTGGACTCACCGTTGGCTCAATCAGTGGCGAACGCCAGCGCGGAACGCTTGAACTCCTCCTCAGTCGACCGATCTCGCGGCGCACGATCATGGCCACGATGATGTTGGAAGGATGGATCGGCGCAACGCTCGCATCCGCCGCCTACGTGCTCGGGACGATCATCGGTGCACAGATCGCGGGGGTGACCAGCGAGCTCGTTGTTGAACAGCTCCCTTCACTCTTCGCAGCGGGAGCGCTCTTCTGGGGCTCGTTCGCCACATTTGCGATCGCGGCGAGCGGTAGCTTTGATCGCACGCCACCCGCCATGGCGATCACTGTGGGACTGATCATGGCGAACTACATCGTGGAGGTGCTTGGATCGTTCTGGGATGTGATGGAGCCCTATCAATTCCTCTCGCTCTTCAATCACTTCTCACCAGAGGGCATCCTTGATCAGACAGCCGATCCTGCAGAGGCGCTCATCTTCGTCACCCTCACTGCGCTCTCCGCCGCGTGGGCCTTCTACAAGTTCCCGCGTCGAGACCTCGCGGCTCCTAACTGATCAACCGCAGCGCGCTGCGCTGCCTGGAGCATCGCGCGCCGCTAGAGAGTCCTCGCGCCGCTAGACAATTCGCGAGAAGAGTTCGTTGCTCAAGAGTCGGCCGCGCAGCGTCAGCTGCACCCGTGCGCTGTCATCAGGGTGCGCGCCGAGCAGTCCGTTTGTCTCGCCCCAGGCCAGCGCATCGCTGAAGCCACCGCGAATCACTTCATCACGGAGAACGCCGTTCGACATTCGCAACGAGAGCACGAGTCCCTCTGCTGCAGCGTCGTGCTCGCTAAGTGGCGCATCCACGCCGCCGGGTGGCAGTTCACCTGCGTGCAGCGAGGCCTCCCACGCATCTAGGTTCGCCGAGTTCCAGCGCCGCGCAGCGCCATCAAATGCGTGCGCACCTGGTCCGACCGCCTCTACCGGAGCGCGCTCCCAGTAGAGCTGATTGTGGCGCGAGCGGTGCCCAGCACGGGCCCAGTTACTGATCTCGTACCAGTTGAATCCGGCGGCAGGAAGTGCGGTGTCGAGTAGCTCAAGCTCCTCCGCGCCGCGTTCCTCATCTTGTGCGGCGGCGGCGCGCGTACGCCATGCAAGCGCACCGGCGGGTGTGGCCAGGCGATCGTCCGCGTTGTCAGCATCAGCCCCTTCGGTGGCGAGGGTGAGCGCATAGACGCTGATGTGGTCAGGGGCAAGTGCAATCGCGTCACTCAGCGACGTTGACCACGACTCCAAAGAGACGTCGGGGAGATCGGCGAGTAGATCGATGGAGACGCTCGTCGCGCCCGCGGCGCGTGCCGCCGCCACACTCTCCACCACATCGCCTGGACCGTGACGGCGGCCAAGGTCGCGAAGTGCCGCAGTGTTCATGCTCTGCACGCCAATACTGAACCGCGTCACCCCCGCCTGGACCGCAGCGCGCGCATCGCCGCGCTCATCAGCCCCCGGGTTGCACTCCAAGGTGACCTCTGCGCCGTCTGCGAGTCCGAATCGATCACGCACGCGCGCGATCAGTCCGGCAAGCGCCTCCTCTGGAAGGAGCGAAGGTGTACCGCCGCCTAAATAGAGACTCTCGAGCGGCGCGCGAGTGCCGTCACCCGTGCGCAACGCGCTGCCAAGGGCTCCAAACGCCTTGTCACTCGCGGTGGCGCGCAGATCGATCTCGCGCTCCACTGCGCGCAGATATCCACCCATCCGTGATCGCGGGCCGAAGGCGGCGGCGCCTGCAATCACCACAAAGTCGCAGTAGGGGCAGAGCGAGCGACAGAAGGGGACGTGAAGGTAGAGACCGCGCGGTGGCTGCGGACTAATCACTATCGGTGCGAAGCACGGCGAGGAAGGCCTCTTGTGGGATCTCAACGGAGCCAACGCGCTTCATTCGCTCCTTCCCCTCCTTCTGCTTCTCGAGGAGCTTCTTCTTGCGCGTGATGTCTCCGCCGTAGCACTTGGCGAGCACGTTCTTGCGCACCGCCTTCACCGTCTCACGCGCAATGATCGTCCCGCCGATCGCCGCCTGGATTGGCACCTCAAACATCTGGCGCGGGATCAATTCCTTCAACTTGGAGGCGAGGTTGCGTCCGGAGCCCTGCGCTCGGTCGCGGTGGATGATGGTGCTCAGAGCATCAACAGGCTCACCGTTCACCAAGATGTCGAGCTTCACGAGCGGCGCCACGCGATACTCCGACTCAACGTAGTCAAGGGATGCATACCCCTGCGTCCTGCTCTTAAGCTGATCAAAGTAGTCCACGATCAGTTCAGCGAGCGGGATTTGGAAGCTCATCACCACGCGCTTCTCATCTAGGTACTCCATCCCATCAAAGATGCCGCGCTTATCTGTAGAGAGGTCCATGATCGTGCCGATGTAGTGGGATGGGGTGACGATTGATGCGTTCACCCACGGCTCGCGAATCTCATCAATATGGTTCGGGCTCGGCAGCTGCGCCGGGTTGTTGATCAGCAGCTCCCCCTTTCCATTGCTCAGGTGCACCTGGTACTTGCAGGATGGTGCCGAAGCGATCAACTGGAGGTTGAACTCGCGCTCAAGACGCTCCTGCACGATCTCCATGTGCAAGAGGCCGAGGAAGCCGCAACGGAACCCGAAACCGAGCGCCGCAGATGATTCGGCC
>Ga0208223_1000168_pt1 | contig 17055 bp, 10 predicted proteins | sample LakMenE07Oct09ns_FD_150678 | JGI IMG/M metagenome (GOLD analysis project Ga0208223, IMG submission 150678) | Freshwater microbial communities from Lake Mendota, WI - 07OCT2009 deep hole epilimnion ns (SPAdes) | ecosystem: Environmental > Aquatic > Freshwater > Lake > Epilimnion/Euphotic zone ...
GCCATAGACAGGCACATGTAAATGCAGTTTGGGCAAATTCTATTTTTTTCCCAATAGTTGAGCTTTTATCTTCCTTATCTATTGCCTTTCTTTTAGTTTGGGGAGCACTTAACGTAAGTGGAAAGACACAAGTAGAGATTCGCTTAATGTATGGGCAGATAATTGCTTTTACTTTATGGATTTACCAACTTTATAGGCCAATTCGACAGTTAGCAGATAAATTTAATGTTTTACAGAGAGGAACCGTTCGAGCAGAACGTATTTTTGATGTTTTAGATGAAGAAGAAAATGTGCAGGCAAAGGGTTTAATTGCTAAGCTTGACTTTAACCAAGCGATTATCTTTTCGAATGTTTATTTCGGATATGATTCAAAAAATAGTATACTAAAAAACATTAACTTAGAAATAAAGCCCGGAGAAACACTCGCATTTGTTGGTGCAACAGGTGCAGGAAAATCTACAATCGTAAATCTTTTAGGACGTTTTTATGAATATGATAAAGGTAAAATTTCTATTGGTGGAAGAAATATTAATGAAATAGACATTGCTTATTTGAGAAGTAACATTGCAATTGTTTTACAAGATGTTTTTCTTTTTTCAGACTCTGTACACAACAACATTACATTAACGGATGAAAATATTAGTAGAAACCAAGTAATAGAAGCAGCTAAGGCAGTTGGCGCTCATGATTTTATCATGCAGCTACCGGGAAATTATGATTATAAAATTGGCGAAAGAGGAGGCGTTCTCTCCGTAGGTCAAAGGCAATTACTCGCATTTATTCGTGCTTATGTATACAATCCACATATATTAATTTTGGATGAAGCTACATCAAGTGTTGATAATGAATCGGAAGAATTAATTCAAAAAGCTACTGCAGCACTTACTCAAGGTAGAACTGCTATTGTCATTGCGCATCGTTTGTCCACAATACAAAAAGCAGATAGAATTGTTGTATTAGAAAAAGGTGAAATTGCAGAACTTGGAAGCCATAAAGAGCTTCTGAAAAAAAATGGTGCCTACCGTAAATTAAATGAAATGCAGTTTTTTGCAAGAAATTTCGAAAAATAAATAGTGTCTATTTAACCATTATCGAGCTTTTTTTATTTGAAAACATGAGATAATATCCCCACTACTAACTTAAATAATAATTCAAACCTATCAAATTATAATTAGTAGCTGTAATTTATATAAAAGGAATTGAAATTCAGTTACATACAAATTATATTTATTGTAAATTATAAAAAAATGAAACCTCTTTCATCTTGGCTATCTGAACCAATGGCTATTGCGATTGCAACTATTGCCTTTTTGGTATTGATGGTTCTATTCATGATTAAAAACACGAATAAGAAAGATTAGCATTACCTCAGTTATTTTTCTTGTTAATCACCGCGACAACTTCTTGTCAACCTTAATTTTTAATCAAACCCCCCTCGTTTTTTCCCATTTAAGTTTGTAATTTGTTGTGCATTAGAAATTTTAAACTTGAACTTTTGAATGAATCTTTTGTTAACTAGAATCAGTATTTTTGCATTAATTTTTAAAAATGATTAAAACAGACATAATTATTATTGGTGCAGGGCCAGTTGGTTTATTTACAGTTTTTGAAGCAGGCCTTCTAAAATTAAAATGCCATTTAATTGATTCCTTGCCTCAAGCTGGAGGACAGTGTTCTGAAATATATCCTAAAAAACCAATTTATGATATACCAGGTTTTCCAACTATTCTAGCTGGTGAGCTAGTTGATAATTTAATGGAACAAGCTGCGCCTTTCAAGCCAGGATTTACGCTCGGTGAAGCTGCTCTTTCTATTGAAAAAGATACAGAAAACCAATTTATCGTTAAAACTGAAAAAGGCACTGAGCACAAGGCTCCTATAGTTATTGTTGCTGGCGGACTTGGTGTTTTTGAGCCACGCAAGCCACCAATTGAGAATTTATCAAATTATGAAGATAAAGGAGTTGAATACATTATAAAAGACCCTGAGTTTTATAGGGATAAGACCTGTGTTATTTCTGGAGGTGGAGATTCTGCATTGGATTGGGCTTTTTTTCTAGTTGATCAGAAAATTGCCAAAAAAGTCACTTTGGTACACCGAAGTAGCTCTTTTAGAGGGCACCTTGACTCAGTGCAAAAAATAATTAATCTTGCTGAAGCTAATAAAATCGAATTAATTACTGAAGCAGAAGTGATTGATTTGGAGGGCACAAATCATTTAGAACGAATCGTTGTAAAACATCAAACCACAGGAAACAGGACAATTGAAGCAGAGCATTTCATACCGCTTTTTGGTTTAAAGCCTAGTCTAGGGCCGATTGCAAATTGGGGTTTAGAAATTGAAAAAAATGCGATTAAAGTTGATCCTAAAGATTATTCTACAGCTATTCCTGGAGTTTATGCGGTTGGAGACGTAAATACGTATGAAAATAAGTTGAAACTCATTCTTTGTGGCTTTCATGAAGGAACAATGGCTGTACAGGCTGCATTTGCAAGAATATACCCAGATAAAAAAAATATCTTGAAGTATACAACCGTAAATGGAATACAAGGGTTTTAAGTAATATAATTACCAATACTTAATAAGTAGTTTTAACCTTTATTGATTTTATGAAGAGATTCAGAATAAATGCGGTTATTATTTTAGGAGTGCTTTCTTTGTCAAGCATCTTGCTAGTTCAATTACTTTGGGTTCGAAAAACAATTGAAATTCAATCAACTAGTACTGCAATCCAACAAAAATCTGATAGTTTAAATTTGAAGGAATTTTCAGAACAAACAAACTTAGCATTGAGAAATGTTTTGAACATTATTTCTAGTGCAATAGAAGATAGCTCTGATCAATATGGAGCGATTAAGCAGTTAAACGTAAATCAATTTAAAGTTGATATAATACAAGAACTTGATCCCTATTATTTAGAAACATTATTAAAAAAAGCGCTTTACAATCAAAACATTCACGAAGATTTCACTTTTGGTATATATGATTGTTTTACCAATCAATTAACTTTTAGTAAACTATATAAATTTACCGATGATTCCTTATATAAATTAGTCAACAACAATATAATTGGTTTAGATTCTGCGCGACTAAAATTAAAAAATGATGGTCATTATTTTACTGTTTTTTTTCCAAATGTCCAAAATAAGCTTCCTCAAAACACTGTTTTTCTGTCTCCATGGATTTATATATCAACAATCGTATTCTTAGTTTTAATTTTTTTCGGGTTTAGTTTAGCTACTATTATTAAGCAAAAAAGATTATCAGAAGTGATAACAGATTTTATAAATAATATGACACATGAATTAAAAACACCCATTGCAACAATTAGTTTGTCTAGTGAAATGATTATGCGGCTAGATAACGATGATGATTTAGAAAAAGCTAAAAAATATGCCAGAATTATTTTTAAAGAAAATAAAAGATTAGAAACCCAAGTGGAAAGGGTGTTAAATATTTCTACTTTAGATACAGAAAATACCACCTTAAATAAAAAATCATTAGATTTTCATGAGCTCCTTGATGAAGTTAAAGATACTTTTGATTTTAATCAATTGGCAAATGGCGGAAAAATATTAATTGAAAACAATGCAAGTATTTTTACAATTCAAGCAGATCCTATTCATATCACAAATGTAGTTTATAATTTACTAGATAATGCTGTAAAATACTGTATTACAAAACCATTCATATCGATTACAACAAAAAATGAGCGAAATTATTTAGTTATTGAAATTAAAGATAATGGAATAGGTATTCGGAAAGAGGATCTAAAAATGATTTTTGATAAGTTCTATAGAGTTTCAACAGGAAATATTCACGATATAAAAGGATTTGGTCTTGGATTGTTCTATGTTAAACTGATTATTAATGAGCACAATGGATCTATAGATGTTAAAAGTAAGCTTGGAGAAGGAAGTGCTTTTACAATTAAACTCCCTTATTGATTTTTTAAAATCATGCTTAATTTAAAACACCGCAAAAATCTGTTTGTTAAGCTATTATTACCTAAAGTTTAATCATTTGTAATTTTTTTATGATTTTTTTAAAAAAAAGTTTTTTTTTCTAAATTATTAATTTATATTTGCTAAGTGGTTATTTTTACCAATAAGTTGTAAATACATTCCTAAACATAATTTTTAATTTTAAAACCAAAAACAATGAAAAATTTTTATCAAGTTCGAGATTTAAACTCTAAATTCTCATTTCAAGTAACTCTTTTGTCTTTATTTATGTTTTTGTTATCGTTTAGTTCGATGGCTCAGGAACAAATTACAATGTCTTTAGAGTGGTTAAGTTCAACACCAACTACCGCAGATTTTCAAGTTAGATTAACAAATACTGGTAATCTACCTGTAAAATTTAATAGCATTATTGTTCGTGGTAAGCATGCTGAAAATTTAATAACTCAAGGCGCATCATTATCTTGGACAGCTTTAAATAATAACACAAATTCATCTTGGAACAATTGGCCAAATTTTACAAATGTATTACCATATAAAGCAGATAAAAAAATGTTAAATTTTTCGTCAAATGTTAAATTTTTCGATTCTGAAACTGCTCCTTTAATCCCTGCTGGTGATGGTATAGTTGTAGGATCTTTTAGATTAGCTGTTACAGGTGGCACATGGTCTCCAAACACTGATTTTGCCTTTGATTTTGAACCTACTGCAGCTGTTATAGGTTATGTAGATGGGTCTAAATATGTTTCAAGTTTAGCTACTCACGGAAGTAACATTATCTGTCTTGTTTCAGGTCTGTCTCAATTAGGAGTTGCTGAAAATTCAAATTCAGAGTTTAATGTATATCCAAATCCTACTAATGGTAAATTTAATATTACTTTACCTTCAAATATTAAAGCTAATGTTTCTGTAGTTGATGTAGAAGGGAAAGTAATATTAGAGAAAAATAATTTATCTAATGGTGCTTTAATGAATTTAGGAAATGTAGCTCCAGGAGTATACTTAGTAAATATTTCTTCTGAAAATGAAGTTCAAACTATTAGAATAGTTAAAAACTAAATTATTTATATTTTTTAAAAGGGTTGTGAGAGCAACCCTTTTTTTTTGCAAAAAACTTAGATTTATTAAAGTTTAAAATTGATTTTTTTCCATTTTACTATTTTAATTTAAATGAAATTTAATTGTGAATTATTATCAAATGAAACTAACAGAAACCGCACTTTAATTTTCTTGTATTCTTTGTTAAAAAGAGCAATATTGTATGGTTATAATAAATAATTCTAACTTGACATTAAATTTCTCAATTGTGTTCTCACTAGTTAAATTGATTATTCATTAGATTGGAATACATGTCTCCCCAACGATTTAAAATTAGGGAAGGCAGAGGAATTCTCTAATGATGATCAAGTTAGAAAAGTATATTTAGGATAAAAATTCGTTCTAAAGAAATAAATCAACGAATTAAATTTACATGACCTGTAACTTCAATTTTCTTCTGTTCCTGTTCACAAGAGCGATATTGTAAATCGTAAGCGTAGATTCCGTCTTGACATATAATTTCTCCAAAGTGCCCGTCCCATCCAATTGAATAATCATTAGATTGGAAAACAAGCTCTCCCCAACGATTGAAAATTCTTAACTGCCATTCTAGAATCTCAAAGTCTGTTATTGGCCTAAATAGTGTATTGTGCTCGTCCTCGTCTGGTGTGAAAGTATTTGGAATATATAATGAGGTGGGCTCAATTATTACCGTTAGAATCATAGTGTCTTTACAGCCATATTCATTCGTTACAATTTGAATGGGATTATCTGTTCCTGAAGTAGTATAATTATGCGCAAAATTTGCCGTGCTTGAAGTAAATCCATTATTATCAAAATTATAATAATAAGAACTAGCACCTTGAGATAAATCGGTAAAAGTTATTAATCCTTCACATATATCTGTTTGCTCTGGTGATACGGAAAAACCAGCTACTGGCCTCGGGTAAACGTTAATAATGTCCTGCTGAAGGATATAAAGTGTATCAATACAACCCGCTAACGTAATCATTGACAATCCAACACTATAATTTCCCACGCTTGTGTACAAATGCCCAGGGCTAAATTCAGAAGATGTCCCTCCATCTCCAAAATCCCAAGTATATAAAACGGGAGAATCTGCTTGACTTAAGTTGACAAATTGAGCAACAGAAGGAGCACAAAGTAAACTGTTCAAATAAGTGAAATTTATTTCCGGTGAAGAATATACAAAGACATTTGAATAAACAGTATCTATACAATCTTCAAAAGCTCCAATAAGCATTACATCTTGATTACCCGGAACAAGAAATTGAACCCCAAAAACGTCAATAGTATTTGCTATATTAGGTAGTGAATTTGGACCAAAATTCCATGAATATTGAGTAGATGGGGGCCCCGAAACACTTGCATCAAAATCATATAATTCTAGTAAGCCACATAAAGAATCTGAATGCACAAAAGACATCACAATGGATTCGTTTAAATTAATAGTTAAGCTAGCTGTATTTGTACAACCTGGAATATTACTAGTTACTAATTGAACGGTATAATTCCCTGATTGCGGAAAGGTAAAGAATGGTTGCGAAAGGGAACTTTGGTCTAATGTCGTACCTGAAATACCAAAATCCCAATTATATGAAAGAGTATTGCTTGCATTACTTTGAAATTGAACCGTTAAGCCAGAACATTCAATTTCCGGCGGTAAAATAATTGATCCATTTGGAGCATCAACAATAAAAATCGAATCCACAAAACTACTCTGGCAAGCTCCATTATTCCCATTTAATAAAACAGCATGGTAACCAGGAGTTGAAAAATTTACATTTTGAACATTTATACTTGTTGGATTTTGAATCGATGCAGAAGCATCAAAACTCCAAGAATAAGTTGCATTTGGATGTGATGTTTGACCGCTGAAATCAACAGCATTATTTGTAATGCATATAGAATCTAAGGCTGTCCACGAAACAACAAAAGGAATATCTACAATAATATCCATATAAGCTGTATCTGTGCAAGTCATTCCGGGGTTAACAATTAATCGTGTTGTATAATTTCCCGGTCCAGGGAAGGTATACGATGGAGAAAACAAGGAACTTACATCAGAGTTTGAGGCTAAATTGCCGAAATCCCAAGCATATGTGGAGCCCCCATAAGAGTTGTTAACGAAATTTACATTTAAACCTTGGCAATAAGAAACAAAAGTTGGAAGTTGTTCTTGCGTTGGTAAAAGAGCTTGTAAGGTTATATTACAGTTAAATACTCGGAATAAAAAATCTCTAACTGTTTCTCCTATCAATAACCCATTTCTATATTCTTGTACTCTTACTCCTACGACAAACAGACCAACCATACTTGGTGTTACATTTAAAATTCCTGTGCTAGCATTAATTGATGACGTGGAACCTGCACCCATTGGATTCAATGCAGAATAGGTGGCATCCCATTGAACAGGAATATAAGGAGGAGGTGGAGCTTGATTTGGCATAGGATTTACAGAATTTGCTCCTGCAAATGGCGTTACTAATGAATAAACTAGTTGATCACCATCTGGATCTGTTGCAACATGGTTAAAAGTCAACTGTTCGGTATTACACAATAAAATTGGAGGATAATTTGTAAATCTTGGGCTACTATTAACAGTAAAACCAGTTTCAGATCCCGGAACATGCGTAGTAAGTGTAATACCAGTGTCATCGGGGTTAATTAAATTTGTAATATTTGGTCCCCGACAACATCGTTGATAGGAAACATTATATCCACCTACAACTGGTGGGAGAGTAACTACAACAGTATATATTGCGCGTTCAACACAAATATTTGAAGGTGGGGTAGCACAAGGGTTATTAAATGTATTTGGAAGAATTATACTTCCTGGGAAAGGAACATCTAAATCTTGAAATACAGCGCCATTTGCAAGAAAAATTGTAAGAGCAAGCGGGTCGTCATAAGCTGCTCCTGTTGAGTTACAGTCGCGGTAAAGAGTTATAAAAAACCGATATTGGTTATTACCTAAATAATTATAATAAATATCTCCCCCAATAATATGGGAGGCCTTCGCTTGAAAGCTAAAAAATAATAGGAAAATAACAAATAATCTTTTCATTGTAATAACTAACGTAAAATTAAGCTAAACGTTGGGTCTTTTTTAATAGAAATAGCATTAATAAATAGTATTTTTATAAGTAAATCCAAAAAATTCTACAATTTTCTGACCATTTACAATTTTTCCTCCTCCTTCAGAAAGGAATTTAATTTTTTTTGAAAATAGTTTATCTGCCGCACTTTCATAAAAGTCTTTTCTTGTTGGATGTTCAGGATAACAAATATTAAATAGTTCATTTCGAATATTTTTACTTAATATTTTTGTTATAACAGACAGAACATCTTGTTGATGAACTAAATTAACTGGTGCCAATCCATTTGCTATTTTTTCTTTATTTATAAAAGAGAGTACTGGGTGTCGACTACTACCTAACAATCCCGCCAATCGTAAAATAGTAGTATTTATTGACTTATTACTGCACAAATACTGTTCTGCAATAATTAAATCGTGATTTTCCTTACATGGACTATTCTCATCCACTATTGCACTCGTGTCTTCATAAACACTTATCGAACTGACAAAAATAACATGTGTTTTTTTCTGAAAACAATCTGCAATTGACTTGATTGTGGCAGCATAATTTTTAAAATTAGAGGGAGGCAACATTAAAATTGCGCTATCTACAGTTTTACATTTTTCTTTGATGCTATCCGCAGAAAAATTATCAAAATCAAGGCTTACTAAAAAAGGATTTAATCCATCTTCCTCAAAGCCCTTCAATTTCTCGGGGGAATGAGTTGCAACTTGCACAAAATACCCCAGGGTTTTTAATTTCTTTGCCAAAGGGAATCCCAAGTAACCACAGCCAAATAATAAGATGTTCTTATTCATAAATTTAATAAACGTAAATAAAACTAAAGTGTTTTGGAAATTTAATTGCAGAAGGATTAAACTTCTAGAAAATCAATTTTATATAAAACGGGTCGGCTCGGACTAGCATCATTTTCAAAAGGTGCCATTTGTATTTCTAAAAGATATTTACCGTCTTGGATTTTATTTTCAACGAAAATTAATTCAGTAATTGTGCGCTCTAAATTTGGCTTGTTTGGAACATTCCAGAAAGCATGATGAAATGCAAGTTCGCCCTTATCCTCTTCGCGATCAACAGAGGGTAAATCTACTAATAGATGTTTCACTTCAAGTTCTTGCAACAGTTCAATTATCGAAATATCCAAATAGGGAGGGTTTGTACTAGAATAATTCTTTTCACATTTATCTTTTTCATTCGGCAAAGTTCTAATTAATAGCGCTTCAGAAAATTCTTTATCTATGTCTTTGTTGAATTGCTCTGAAGTAATTATACTGTCTCCATTTGCCAATTTTTTTGGTGTTATTGTGACCAATGTCGCTTTAAAAAAGTACTTTTTTAATGTTTGATTTACGGAAAAGACTTCTTCTGTAATGTGTCCACAACATTCTGTGTGCGTTCCATGACCATGAGGATTGAAAAAAACATCACGAAAATTAACATTTCCACCTTCAGCAACGCTTCCCAAAAATCCATTTTCCCGAACGGGGACAAATCTTGGCTGATCAACATACCAAGCACGCACATTTTTAGAGCTTGCAGTTAAACCCATCGATAAATCCAATGGCTTGTCGGTATCGATGAATTGAGTTGAATCAAGAAATAATCTCATAATCCAAAAATAAGAATTTCTATCGTGCTATTCATACTTCGTTGTTGAAATAGTTTTTCAAAAATCCGCTTGTGCTTCGTCAATCTAATTTATCTTTGCAGTATGGAACAAAATCAAGATAGACTTAAAGATATTATTTCTCATTCCAAAGAATATGGATTTGTATTTCCCTCATCAGAGATTTACGATGGTTTAGCAGCAACATATGATTATGGCCAACTCGGTGCAGAATTAAAAAACAATATAAAAACATATTGGTGGAAAGCAATGGTCCAAATGCATGAAAATATTGTTGGGCTTGATGCAGCAATTTTTATGCACCCTACTATTTGGAAAGCTTCAGGTCATGTTGATGCATTTAATGATCCCTTGATTGACAATAAAGATTCAAAAAAACGCTATCGTGCAGATGTTTTACTTGAGGAGCATATTGAGAAAATCCGACAAAAAATCGATAAGGAAATCGCAAAAGGAATAGCACGATTTGGTGATGATTTTGACCAAGAGCAGTTTAGAAAAACCAATCCAAATGTTCTTAGAAATCAAGAAAAAATTGATGCGATTGAAATAAAGATGAAGACTGCATTGGAAAACAATGATCTTGATGCTGTTCGTGATTTAATAGTAGAATTAGAGATTGTTTGCCCAGTTTCGGGCTCTAAAAATTGGACGGATGTTAAGCAATTTAACTTAATGTTTTCTACAGAAATGGGTTCAGTTGCTGGAGATGCTTCTACCATTTATTTGCGTCCTGAAACAGCTCAAGGTATTTTCGTTAATTTCTTAAATGTTCAAAAATCAGGCAGGATGAAAATTCCTTTTGGAATTGCACAAATAGGAAAAGCTTTTAGAAATGAAATCATTGCACGACAATTTATTTTTAGAATGCGTGAGTTTGAGCAAATGGAAATGCAATTTTTTGTGCGACCTGGAGAAGAAATGAAATGGTATGCATACTGGAAGGATTTACGAATAAAATGGCACAAAAATCTTGGTCTTGGCGATAATCTTTACCGCTTTCATGACCACCTAAAGTTAGCACACTACGCAAATGCCGCATCCGATATCGAATATAATTTTCCGATGGGATTTAAAGAATTAGAGGGAATTCATTCTAGAACAGACTTTGATTTAAAACAACACGAGTTACATTCTGGAAAAAAACTTCAGTTTTTTGATCCTGAAATGAATGAAAGTTATGTTCCTTTTGTCATTGAAACCTCAGTAGGATTGGATCGTATGTTTTTATCCGTTTTGAGTTCAGCATATACAAATGAAATTCTTGAAGATGGATCTGAGCGAGTAGTTCTAAAAATACCTGCAGTTCTAGCTCCTTATAAAGCTGCCATTCTCCCATTAATTAAAAAAGATGGGCTACCTGAAAAAGCAAGAGAAATCATGAAGGACTTACAATTCGATTTCAATTTGCAATACGATGAAAAAGATTCAATTGGAAAGAGATACCGTCGTCAAGATGCTATAGGAACACCTTTTTCAATTACAATAGATCATCAAACATTGGAAGATAATATGGTAACTGTTCGCGATAGAGATACGATGCTTCAACAAAGGATTTCAGTTTCTGAGATTGGTTCAATGATTGAAAAGAAGGCAAGTTGGAAAACAATCTTATCTAATTTATAACATCAGTTTTTGAGAAAAATTACTATTTCCTTTTTCTTTGTAATAATTTTAAGTTTTAGCCCTTGGTCCCAGATGATTAATAATATCACTGGCACTGCTTTCACGGACGCTCCCTATTTTGATCAAAAGATAATCTATGCAAACAGAATAAAATCAATTGAGGGGACTTTTTCACGTAAAAAAGAGGGAGATATTATTCGTGCAACAAATGATGTCTTTAACTATAAATTTGATTCTTTAGGGCGTCTTGAATCTATTTTGGAGACTAAAACTGATGCTCTAAAAAAAGATACTACTGTACATTTTTATTTTTACGATTCGCTCAATCGACTTGTTATGCAGCGTAAAACAGAATTTGGAGGAGTTTCCGCCTATTATTTTGACTTTGATTCTATTGGTCGAGTTGTTAAAATAACTCAAAAAAGAGATGTTCTTGACAAGTTTGGAAATCTCAAGCAAAGTTTTTTAATGAACCAAGAATATAAAAGCTATGAACAGAGTTCTCTTGGCTCTAAAACAATTGTCTCTAATAACTACAATTTGCCCTACAAAGAAGAATGGGAAATACGAAATGCAGATGGTTATTTAGTAGAAAGTATAGAAAACTTTAAAATGATAGAACTTTTAAAAAGCAAAAAATATTTTTACAATGAAAAAGGATTGCTTTCTAGTATTGCAATTTATGAAAATAATGCAACTAATCCGATTGAAGAAAATATTTTTAAATACGATGCCTTGGGCAATCTTATCGAAAAACACACCAAGCGAAATGGTATTTTCATAAAAGATTTACAAATTATTTATGATAACAAAACCCAACTTTTAGGGTCTTTTATCCAAAGAGAAGTAGCTTCAAATCTTATGTATATTGTTCGTTTTAAAGATTATAAGTTTTATTAATCGTTTGTTATATTTTTGTTAAACAACTAGTTTATTTTCTAATTGCTTTAAATTTACCATAAACATCATGCTATGAAAGAAATTTTATTAACGCTATTTACTTTTTCTTTTTGTATAATTATTTCCGCCCAAAAGCTCGATTATGATAATACTTCAAAATTATTCATGGGGTTCAATCTAGGTGGAACATGGAACACAACAGATGTTAAGTACAAACTTGGAGCAGGATGGGGATTAACATTAGGCAAATCATATAATTACAATTACGGTAAAATAGTGAGCTTTGATATACGCGCAAGGTACTTATCTGGTAATTGGTATGGCCAAGATACAAGTATTTCAAATTCAGCCGATTATTCTGGTGCCCTTTCCGCATATCAATCCCAAGAACTCTATTATCACAACTTTAAATCTAAAACACGCCGTTTAGCCTTAGAATTAGTCGTCCACTTGAATGGTCTAACAGAAAAAACAGGCATAGACCCTTATGTCTTTGGAGGAATCGGCCTAACATTTAACCGAACGTATGGAAACTTATTACAAATTGATAGTTCGTCAATTTACCAATATCCTAATGATATCAACGTGCTAGACGACACATACGAATCTGTTTTAGATGGCTACGACGCAAAAAAATATGAGGTGAATGTAATGCCAAGTCTAGGTTTTGGTTTAGGCTACCAAATTGGAAAAGCAACTACAATTGGTATAGAACACAAAACCACCTTCACACAAAAAGATGCTTTTGATGGAGTAAGTAATTCAAGCCCAAGGTCTAAAAATGATCTTTACCATTATACTTCATTGTATATTCAATTTAGAGTTAATAAAACTCCAAGGAAAAATCCCTTGCCATATCAATCAATTTCCTGTCCAAAACCAATTATTAAATTCAGTAATTCATCTAGGGATAACAGTATTAGCACTTCACCACAATTTACAATTAATGCTTCAGTAACAAACGTTGCTGGGATGTCAAATATATCGCTCTTAAACTCGTCAAACATTATGGTTCCCTATAACTACGATAGCTATTCGAAACAATTAAGCGCAAATGTCATACTTAATCCAGGGATAAATATATTTACACTAACTGCAACTAATGAATGCGGTACTGTGCAAAAAACAATTACCATTCAATATAAAGATTGTATAGATCCTAGTTTATCTTTTATAAATCCCGCCTCTGAAAGAACAACTGTTACTTATCCCTCTTTTACCTTTAGTGCCACTGTAAATGGATTACTAAATACTCAAGGAATATTAGTTTACCAGAATGGGGTTTTATTAAATAACATTAGTTATAATCCAACAACTCGTATTCTACAATCAAATGTAACGCTTCAGCCAGGCCTAAATACATTTACAGTTTCCTTAACCAATAATTGTGGCAGCACTTCTTCAAGTACCTCTGTAAGCTATGAGAACTGCATAAAACCTAAGATAACTTCAACAAATCCTATAACAAATTCAGTAGTTTCACTGCCCGCCTTGCGCCTAAAAGCTACAATTGATAATATCACATCCAAGGAAAATATTACAGTTACACTAAATGGAAGACAAGTTTCCACCACTACATATAATTCGACGACTAAAACTGCAGATATTAGCTTACAACTTTCTTCCGGAACGAATACGATAATTATCTCAGCTACTAATAATTGCGGATCTGATAATGAATCAATTATTATAAATCTAAATGATTGTATTGCTCCTGTAATAACAATTAATGGAAGAAATTCTACAGTTTCCGCCTCTGCCTATTCATTGTCAGCAAGTATTGTGAATATGCCTTCAAGGGAGGGAATTACTGTAACTCTAAACGGCTCTCCCCAAAGCTTCACTTTTTCTAATGGGCAATTAACAAGCAATATAAATTTGCAAGCTGGAGAAAACAAATTAATCGTAAGTGCAGTAAGAAATTGTGGTACCGACTCTAAAACAATTATTATAAATCTAGATGATTGTATTGCTCCTGTAGTAAAAATTAATGGCAGAAATTCTACAGTTTCCTCCGCTGCATATTCATTATCAGCAAATATTGTAAATATGCCTTCAAAAGCTGGAATTACTGTAACTCTAAATGGCACTCCTCAAAACTTTACTTTTTCTAATGGTCAATTAACAAGTAATATAAAATTACAAGTAGGAGAAAACAAATTAATAGTAAGCGCTATTAGAAATTGTGGCACCGACTCTAAAACAATTAGCATTATTTACACAATCCCTAAACCAATCCCTAAACCGGCAGTTGAGGAGAAAAAAGATGCTAAACCAACTACTCCAATTCCAGATAGTAAAGGAGGGGGATAAAAAGTGCTATTTTTTCTTGCTTTTACTACTTTTATTGACGTTTTTTTTCTATCTTCGCAAACTCTAAAAAAATTATATTATGGCGATTATAGGTAAAATCCGTTCAAAGTCAGGATTACTCGTTGGTATTATTGGTCTTGCATTATTATCATTTATTCTTGGTGATTATCAAAGTTTCTTTGGCTCAAGTGAGGGAGAATACGGAATTGGAACAGTTTATGGAGAAAAAATAGATCCAAATAAATACAATGAAACTAACGGAAAAGTTCAAGATCAAGATAGAGGTCAAGCTCAAAAGGAACAGAAAGAATACACTGAAGAGGATATTGAAAAATCACAAGATAAAGCTTGGAATTTTTTAGTTGATTCGACATTACTAAGAAGAGAATACGATGCTCTTGAAGTTTCAGTAAGTGACAGAGAATTTAATGCTTATTTAATGGCAACTGATGGCTTCCCTATTTTAGAAGATTTATCAGCTCAGTTTTTTACTGATTCTTTGACTGGACTTGTTTCAGAAAAATCTACTGTTGAGGGGCGACAAAAATTAAAATTAACAATAGACAAATTAAAAGCAAGTAAAGAACCTCAAGCTGTACAACAATGGAAGGGCACAAAGCAATACTACACAGATCGTCGCAAGCAAGAAAAATACCTTGCATTATTAGATCAAGGGGCCTATGTTACAAAATTGGAGGCAGAAGCAGAGTATTTAGCTCAGAAGGAAACAAAAAATATTTCCTTTGTTGCTAGACGCTATGATGAAATTAAAGATATTTCTGTAAAGATTTCTGAAAGTGAATTAAAAAATTATTACGAAGAACATAAATCAGATAAAAAGTATGCAAATCGTTCATCTTCAAGAGAAGTGAAATTATTTGACGTCTCTGTTGCTCCTTCAAGAAACGATAGTTTAATGTTTAATAAAAATTTGAATACATTAAAGGCTTTGTTTTTACAATCTGCCAATGATTCTATTTTTGTCGCAAAGAATAGTGATCGTAATATTTACTTTTCAGACAAGCGTGCAACAGCAGTGCCAGAAGGAAATGAAAAAGCAAATAAATTTCAAACCTATCCATCTAGCCTAGATTCTATTTTTAAGTCTGCAAGTATTGGTCAAATTGTTGGCCCTTACACAATGCAAGAAAATGTTATCATCTCAAAAGTGCTTGGTTTTACTCCAACTCGTTTAAAGGCTCGTCACTTATTGATTGCCACTAATAGTTCAAAAGATGAAAAAGTTATAGCTGCTAAAAGAAAGACTGCAGATAGCTTGTTAAAAGTGATAAACACGAACAATTTTACTGAGTTGGTAACAAAATATACAGAAGATCCCGGATCAAAAACAACTGGTGGGCTTTATGAAAATTTTCTAGAAGCAGAAATGGTTAAGGAATTTGGTTCTTTTTGTGCAACACAAGCTATCGGTAAAATAGGAATTGTAAAAACAGATTTTGGATTTCATATTATCGAAGTCCTTGAAAGAGACGCCACTAAATTCCCACTACTTGTCTCGGTTTCAAAAATATTCAAAGCTTCAATTGAGACCATTGAAAACAAGGAAAGTGAAATCACTAATATTTTATATAAGTTAGATCGGTCTATTTCAAAAATAGAAGACCCAATTGCAAAAAGCACCCTTTTTGATACAATTGTTGCAAGGTCAAAATATTTCCCCCGCGCCATTGTTATAGAAGATAATAGTCCAAAAGTAACGGGCTTCTCTACTGCTGCAGCATCAAATAAAATTCTTGAATTAGCTTATGCAGAGGAGGCGTCAGTTGGTAATATAACATCTTATCCTATAAAAGATAAAGATAAATACGTCATTGCTATGATTTCTTCAATTAAAGAAAAAGGAGAGCCTAGATATGAGCACATAAAAGCAAAAATGAAGGAAGATCTTTTAATTGAAAAGAAATCGAAAAAATTAATAAAACAAATGCTTAAATACAAAACAATGTTAGCACTTGCAAAAGCCTCCAACACAACAATTATGAATGCTGAGATTTCATTTTCAAATCCTCAAATCACAGGAGGTGGTTATGAACCAGAAATAATTGGGGCATTATTTGCTTCTGTGATAAAAGACAAAAAAAGAAAGGTGTAGAAAAAGTTGTAGATTTTGAGGCTTTTAAATTAGAAATTCCAGAATTAATTTTTAAAAACCTACCAGACCTAGAGTCGTTTGTTAAAAAGATATAAAAAAGTCATACTAGATAATGTTTAAAATATATTGAGTAGTTTAATCTAAATATTCACTTAGTATTTTATTATAACGCAAACGTTATTATTAATTTTGTTTCAAATTTTGGAGTTTTTACAAATTCACTACAAAAACTCTTCTAATCAAGAACTATATTTTTTACCTATAAATCTGGAAGGTCACCGTTTCCATTAAAATTAGAGTAAAGTAAGCCTCAGCTAATATCCTGTTTATCATAAGAAATTTCTGTAATAGCCATAA
>Ga0208223_1000170_pt1 | contig 16999 bp, 14 predicted proteins | sample LakMenE07Oct09ns_FD_150678 | JGI IMG/M metagenome (GOLD analysis project Ga0208223, IMG submission 150678) | Freshwater microbial communities from Lake Mendota, WI - 07OCT2009 deep hole epilimnion ns (SPAdes) | ecosystem: Environmental > Aquatic > Freshwater > Lake > Epilimnion/Euphotic zone ...
ACCTCGAGTGGTGGTTTTACATTTTCAATGGCGCGCTTCACTGTTGACAATGGCTCTTCGCCAGTCTTTTTTTCAATGAGGGTCATTGCGTCGTACACAATTTTTTCAGCGGTGCTCTTTTTGCCGTGCAACATCACCTTGTTGGTGAGCTGTGTAACGAGCAATGAGCGATAGATAGGGTCGGCGATTAGTTCGCGTCGAGTTGCAGGGCCCTTACGTGGCATGGCGTGTCCTTCTTACTTCTCGCGCTTTGCGCCGTAACGGCTGCGCGACTGCTTGCGGTTCTTTACACCGGCTGCGTCGAGCGCGCCGCGAATGATCTTGTAGCGAACACCTGGAAGGTCACGAACACGACCACCACGCACAAGCACGATGCTGTGCTCTTGCAAGTTGTGTCCTTCGCCTGGGATGTATGCGGTGACTTCAACGCCACTTGTCAATCGAACACGAGCAACCTTGCGCAAAGCAGAGTTTGGCTTCTTTGGTGTGTGAGTAAACACGCGTGTGCATACTCCGCGGCGCTGAGGGGAACCCTTCAGTGCCGGCGTCTTTGACTTTGTTACTTTCGTGCTGCGACCCTCACGGATCAACTGCTGAATTGTGGGCACGCATCTACCTCTTGCTAAAAAAATTGAGTTGTTGACCAGCTACCAGAACACGATTGTTCTGGCGGCCATGGCGGTCAACAAGACCATGTAAGGCTAGGGGCGTATGTTCCCCGGTGGCAACCCGCCCCCGGTTCACAACGCCGATGATTCTGGGGGTTCTTCCTCGGAGGAAACCTCGTCAGCGATGGCGTCCACCACTGGCTCGGTCTCAACAGGGGCAACGGCTTCAGGGGCAATTTCTGCCTCTTCGGCCACTTCTTCAACAACTACGTCGGCGATAATGCTCTCAATAATGTCGTCCTCGGCGGCGAGATCTTCGAAAACATTGTCATTATTTGCCACATAGGTGCCTTGGAGCCCTGCCAAGTACGCGGCTGGATCAGCCTCGTCGCTTGAGAAGTATTCCATTGGCTGGTAGTCAGGCGCGTCGACATCGAAGTAGCGATAGCGCTCCATACCGGTACCGGCAGGAATGAGCTTGCCAATGATGATGTTTTCCTTCAGACCAACGAGGCTGTCCGCGCGGCCATCGATGGCTGCCTCGGTTAGAACACGTGTGGTCTCTTGGAACGATGCTGCCGACAACCATGAATCGGTTGCAAGTGATGCCTTGGTGATACCCATGATTTCTGGGCGACCTTCAGCAGGACGCTTGCCGCCCTCAACCATGGCGCGGTTTGTATCGCGGAATGTCTTTGCATCAACACGCTCGCCTGGCAAGAAACCAGTGTCACCGGTTTCTTGTACACCAACACGACGTGTCATCTGGCGAACAATAAGTTCGATGTGCTTGTCGTGGATTGCTACACCTTGGTCGCGATACACCTTCTGCACTTCTTCAACGAGGTATTGCTGTGTCTGACGAATACCAAGGATCTCCATAATTTCTTTTGGATCCCATGGGCCGTCAGTGACTGGCTCACCTGCTGAGATGTTCTGACCATCTTTAACTTTTGGACGGCTACCTGATGGAAGCAAGATGAGGTGTTCTTCACCCTTGTCATCAATCACATTGATGGGGATGCCCTTACCTTCATCTTCACCAATGCGTACAACACCACTTGCTTTTGCAAGACGTGCTGAACCCTTTGGTGTACGAGCTTCGAACAATTCAACAACGCGCGGCAAACCACCAGCGATGTCTTTACCTGCAACACCACCAGTGTGGAAAGTACGCATGGTGAGCTGAGTACCAGGCTCACCAATTGACTGTGCAGCGATAACTCCGACAGCTTCGCCCAATTCAATGGACTTACCGGTAGCAAGTGAACGGCCGTAGCAGAGTGCGCAAACACCAAGCACAGCATCACAAGAAACAACAGAGCGAACTTGTACGCGTTCTACTGACGAATCGTCACGAAGCGCATCCATCTCATCGTCACCGATGATGGTGTTCTTCGCAATAATGCTTCCGTCAGACAAAGTGACATCGTTCAACAATGCGCGTCCGAACAACTTGGTTTCAAGATGTGCGCGAACTGTTCCAGCATCGCGCTTTACATTTTCAACCCAGAGGCCAAGACGAGTTCCGCAGTCGTCTTCACGAACAATGAGTTCCTGCGCAACGTCAACCAAACGACGTGTGAGGTAACCAGAGTCTGCGGTACGAAGTGCGGTGTCTACAAGACCTTTACGAGCACCAGGAGTAGCAATGAAGTACTCAAGGGTTTCAAGACCTTCACGGAAGTTGCTCTTGATAGGACGAGGAATCATGTCACCACGAGGGTTAGACACGAGACCACGCATACCAGCGATCTGACGCATCTGGGTCATGTTTCCACGAGCACCAGATCCAACCATCATGTCGATTGGGTTGAACTTGTCTGCTTTGAACTCTTCCACCATTGCGGCCTGCACTTCTGCAGTTGCATCGGTCCAGATGGTTACTTCTTGCTGACGACGCTCACCATCGGTGATGATTCCGCGACGGAACTGGTTCTCCACCTTGTCGGCTTGCTTTTCGTAGTTATCCAAGATGGCACGCTTCGACTTAGGAGTCTTGACGTCATCGATAGACACTGTTGTGCCTGACTGCGATGCATAGCGATAGCAAACGGCTTTCATTGCGTCGAGTGTGTCGGCGATAACTGACTTGTCGTAGTGATCTGACAAACGCTCAACAATGACACCCATCTCACCTTTTTTCACGGTGAAGTCAATGTGACCAAATCGTGATGGGTAATCGGCTGGCAATGTCTCTTCGAACAACAAGCGACCAGGAGTAGTAGAGAACGCAACGCGCTTTCCATTCTCGTCACGGTCGTACATGTTGATGACTGCATGCAGGTCAACTGACTTTTCATCAAGCGCACGGAATACTTCCCAACGACGACCGAAGTGACGGCCCTCGCCTTTCACGCCTTCGCGTGCTTCTGTGAGGTAGTAACCACCAATGATGAGGTCCTGAGAAGGAGTCACGATTGGGCGACCCGATGCCGGCGACAAGATGTTGTTTGCTGACAACATAAGAACACGAGCTTCTGCTTGTGCTTCTGTTGACAGCGGCAAGTGAATAGCCATCTGGTCACCGTCGAAGTCAGCGTTGAATGCTGTACACACGAGTGGGTGAATTTGAAGAGCTTTTCCTTCTACAAGGATCGGCTCGAACGCCTGGATACCAAGACGGTGCAATGTTGGTGCACGGTTGAGCATGACTGGGTGTTCTTTAATGACGTCTTCAAGAACGTCCCACACCTGTGGGCGACGACGCTCCACCATGCGCTTTGCGCTCTTGATGTTTTGTGCCAACTCGAGGTCTACAAGACGCTTCATAACGAATGGCTTGAACAATTCAAGTGCCATCAGTTTTGGAATACCGCACTGGTGCAAACGCAATGTAGGACCAGCAACAATTACTGAACGACCTGAGTAGTCAACGCGCTTTCCGAGCAAGTTCTGACGGAAACGTCCTTGCTTACCCTTCAACATGTCTGACAAAGACTTCAACGGACGGTTACCAGGACCTGTAACAGGACGACCACGGCGACCATTGTCGAACAATGCGTCAACTGCTTCTTGCAACATGCGCTTTTCGTTGTTCACGATGATCTCGGGTGCACCAAGATCGAGCAAACGATGCAAACGGTTGTTGCGGTTAATAACGCGGCGATACAAGTCGTTCAAGTCGCTAGTTGCGAAACGTCCACCTTCGAGCTGCACCATTGGGCGCAAGTCGGGAGGGATAACTGGAACAACATCGAGGATCATTGCCTTCGGGCTATTAACACGACGACCTTGCTCATCACGCTTGTTGAACGATGCAACAATCTTGAGACGCTTAATTGCTTTTTGCTTACGCTGTGCAGAAAGAGGCTTGCCCTTCATGCCGTTTTCAATAGCGTCGCGAAGCTTCACTTCTTCTGAATCGAAATCCATTGAGTCGATCAGCATCTTGATTGCATCTGCACCAGTTCCACCGGTGAAGTAATCCTGGTAACGATCTTTGATTTCGCGCCACAAGGCTTCATCTTCAATGATCTTGCGAGGATGCAATGCTTGGAATTCATCCCATGCGCGCTTCACTAAATCGAGTTCAGTATCGAAGCGATCACGCAAGGAAGCTTCTTCCTTGTCCATAATCTTCTGACGAGCTTTGATGTCGGACTCTTTCGCGCCCTCTTTCTCCATCGCCTTCAATTCGGCTTCTTGTTCTTTGAGCTTGGCCTTCAATGACTTTTCACGGTCTTTGTTGACTGCTTCACACTCTTCGATGTAATCGGCTTCAAGTTCTGCCATTGCAGCATGACGCTTATCAACGTCGACGGTGGATACAAGCCATGCAGCGAAGTAGATGACCTTTTCAAGTTGCTTTGCCTTCAACTCTTCTTTTGGCTCAAGGCCACCAAGAAGATATGCAAGCCACGAACGAGTACCACGTAGGTACCAGATGTGAACTACAGGTGCAGCCAATTCAATGTGGCCCATGCGCTCGCGGCGAACCTTTGAACGTGTGACTTCAACACCACAACGTTCACAGATAATGCCTTTGAAACGCACGCGCTTGTACTTACCGCAGTAGCACTCCCAATCACGAGTAGGTCCGAAGATCTTTTCGCAAAAGAGTCCGTCCTTTTCAGGACGCAGTGTGCGGTAGTTAATGGTTTCGGGCTTCTTTACTTCGCCCTTTGACCACAAACGAATTTGGTCGGCGGTGGCCAGTCCAATGCGGAGCTGGTCGAACATATTGACGTCAAGCATGAGAGTCTTTTCCTTCGAGTCGGAGATCAGTAGGCGCGGGCGGGACGGCGGTCACGGTCATCATCGTCAGAGCCACGCTCTGGACGGCTGATGTCAATTCCAAGTTCTTCCGCAGTGCGGTAGATCTCGTCGTCAAACTCGTGCATTTCTATTTCCTTGCCAGCAGTGTCGAGAACTTCGACGTTGAGGCACAAAGACTGCATTTCCTTCATGAGTACCTTGAAGGACTCGGGAATGCCAGGCTCAGGAATGTTGTCACCCTTGACGATCGCTTCGTAGACCTTGACGCGACCAAGCACGTCGTCGGACTTAATGGTGAGAAGTTCTTGCAAGCAATACGCAGCGCCGTAGGCCTCGAGAGCCCACACTTCCATTTCGCCGAAGCGCTGGCCACCGAACTGAGCCTTACCACCAAGCGGTTGCTGAGTGATCATGCTGTATGGGCCAGTGGAGCGTGCGTGAATCTTGTCGTCGACAAGGTGATGCAGTTTCAAGATGTACATGTAACCAACAGTGATGTCGCTGTCGTAGACCTCGCCGGTGCGGCCGTTACGCAATGAAACCTTTCCGGTTTCTTTGATCATGCGTACAGGCTTGCCTGCTTCGTCAACCTTGCCGTCGGCACGGTCTGAACTGAGGTGCTGAGTAAACAACTTCTGAATTGTTGGGTGATCGCCAGCAGACTCTTCTTCGTCCCAGTGCGCACCATCGAAAATTGGTGTTGCAATGAAAGTTGCAGGGTCTGTTGCAGAACGAGTCTTGTTTTCAGTTCCACGTTGTGGATTTTCGCCAATGACTTTTCCACTCTTTGGATCAGTCCAACCCCAACGAGCTGCGTAACCAAGGTGAGCTTCGAGAACCTGTCCGACGTTCATTCGGCTTGGAACACCAAGTGGGTTCAAAATGATGTCGACAGATGTTCCGTCTTCGAGGTATGGCATGTCTTCGATTGGGAGAATCTTTGAGATAACACCCTTGTTACCGTGACGACCAGCGAGCTTGTCACCAACAGAGATTTTGCGCTTCTGAGCAACAAAAACTTTTACCAATTGGTTCACGCCTGGTGGCAGTTCATCGCCACGCTCACGAGAGAACACCTTGACGTCGATGACCTTGCCGCCTTCACCGTGAGGAACCTTGAGAGAAGTGTCGCGAACTTCGCGAGCCTTCTCACCAAAGATTGCACGGAGCAAACGCTCTTCTGGTGTGAGTTCAGTTTCACCCTTCGGTGTGACCTTGCCGACCAATACGTCTCCAGGACCAACTTCGGCACCGATACGGATGATGCCTTCGTCGTCGAGGTCGCGAACAATTTCGTCGGACAAGTTTGGAATGTCACGTGAAATTTCTTCTGGTCCGAGTTTTGTATCACGAGCATCAACTTCGTAGTTGTGAATGTGAATTGAAGTCAACACGTCGTCGCGCACAATGCGCTCGGACAAGATGATTGCGTCCTCGAAGTTGTAACCCTCCCATGGCATGAGAGCCACGAGCAGGTTCTTACCAAGTGCAAGTTCACCATCATCAGTTGATGGGCCGTCTGCAAGCAGTTGACCCTTCTTGATCTTTTCGCCTTCAACAACGCGGATGACCTGGTTAATGCAGGTGTCCTGGTTTGAGCGATGGAACTTCATGAGCTTGTGCTCGTGACGCTTCGACTGGCTTTCGTATTTCACGGTGATGCAATCACCAGTGACTTCAACAACTTCACCATCTTCGATAGCGAGGACAACATCGGCACCGTCGTGCGCTGCACGCTTTTCAATTCCGGTTCCAACATATGGAGCCTCGGAACGTACCAATGGCACGGCCTGACGTTGCATGTTGGCACCCATGAGTGCGCGGTTTGCGTCGTCGTGCTCGAGGAAAGGAATAAGTGCAGTAGCAACAGAAACAATCTGCTTTGGTGACACGTCGATGAAGTCAACTTCTTCGGGTGTTACTGATGCGATGTCGGTTGTTGCACCGAAGAAGCTTTCGGCTTCCAACATCTTGCGCAAGTCGTCAAGGCTTGCTGCCTGTGGTGAACGACGAACAAGAACTCGGTTTCCTTTGAAACTGCCGTCGGGATTGATTGGTGTGTTGGCCTGAGCTACAACCCACTTCTCTTCTTCGTCGGCGGCCATGTACTGAATCTCTTTTGTGACTTTTCCGTTCTTGACGCGCAAGTACGGAGTCTCGATGAAACCAAACTCGTTGACCTGGGCGTATGAAGACAAAGCACCGATTAGACCAATGTTTGGACCTTCAGGTGTCTCAATCGGGCACATACGTCCGTAGTGAGAGAAGTGAACGTCACGAACTTCGAAGCCGGCGCGCTCACGCGACAAACCACCAGGTCCGAGTGCGGACAAGCGGCGACGGTGTGTGAGGCCTGACAATGGGTTGACTTGGTCCATGAACTGAGACAACTGAGATGTTCCGAAGAACTCTTTGATTGCAGCAACGACTGGACGAATGTTGATCAAAGTCTGCGGTGTGATTGCTTCAACGTCTTGGGTGGTCATGCGCTCGCGCACAACACGCTCCATACGAGACAAACCAATACGAACCTGGTTCTGAATGAGCTCGCCTACTGAACGCACACGACGGTTTGCAAAGTGGTCCTGGTCGTCGAGACGATAACCAGGCTCTTGCTTGACGAGGTGCAACATGTACGAAACGGCTGCAAGAACTTCACACTTGGTGAGAACTTCAAGATCATCGTTTGGAAGATCGAGTTGGTCTGGTGTGAGGCCGAACAACTTTTGCAACTTGGCGACTTCGTCACCCAACTTGCGATTCAGTTTGTAACGGCCAACACGGCTGAGGTCGTAACGACGGTTTTCAAAGAATGCACCTTCGAAATACACGCGTGCAGATTCAGGTGTCGCTGGCTCGCCAGGACGTGCACGCTTGTAAATCTCGAGAAGAGATTCTTCACGAGTTGGATTGATATGGCGTTCTTTTTCCCACTGACCTTCGAGGAAGTCGAAGTACGCAACGAAGCGGTCGAGGAATCCGGGAGCACCGGCTTCGTCGTATCCCAGTGCGCGCAACAATGTGAAGATGCTCATGCGGCGCTTACGTGCTACACGAGTACCAGCGGTGACGTCTTTGCCGGGCTTGTGCTCAACGTCGAACTCGAGCCATTCACCACGGTATGGATGCACTGTGCCCTTGACCAACTGATGCTTCGACAAGTTACGAAGGCGATAACGCTCACCTGGTTCGAAAATAACGCCAGGGCTACGAACAAGCTGAGATACAACAACACGCTCGGTGCCATTGATGATGAAAGTTCCCTTGTTGGTCATCTTCGGGAAATCACCCATGAACACAACTTGTTCTTTGATTTCACCTGTTTGACGGTTTGAGAAAATAACGCGAACGAACACTGGTGTTGCGTACGTCATTTCCTTTTCGCGGCACTCTTCTTCGGTGAACTTTGGCCCAGGGCACAAATCTTCATCGTTCGGATCGAACTGCAGCTCTAAGCGCAGATCACCTGAGTAATCGGTAATCGGTGAAATGTCGGCGAAGGTCTCTGCGAGACCTTCTGACATAAACCATTTGAATGACTCACGTTGAACATCGATGAGATTAGGAATCTCAAGATGCTCTGTAAGGTTTGCGAACGAATAGCGCTCATGGGACGACGAACGTGGGGCCACGATTACTCCTGACGGGCGGAACAAGGGAGTGCAATGTCACGCCCGTACTTGCGACTGCATTGATTTTGGGCAATGCGGAAGCAGGAGGGGTGAGACACGGCAAACAAGTACGCTATCGCCGTTTTCGGCACTTGGGCAACGAAAAACTGACCCTCCGCCCAGGGGGTCAACCACGATGACGGGCAAGGTACGCCTCTTTGACACCCGAGTCAAGCACCCTCGGGGTTTTTGGCCCCAAAATGCCACAAAACCCCGCTGCCCAGGGGCAAACGGGGTTCTGAGCCGACCAAAGTCGGAAAAATGGGCTCGCGGTCAAGCCGCGAACGGCATTACTTGAGTTCGACGGTAGCGCCGGCCTCGACGAGCTTGGCCTTTGCCTTCTCGGCATCGTCCTTGCTGGCCTTTTCGAGGATTGGCTTTGGGGCGCTGTCCACGAGGTCTTTTGCTTCCTTCAAGCCAAGGCTGGTGATTTCACGCACTGCCTTGATGACCTGAATCTTCTGTGCTCCGCCGTCGGTGAGAATGACGTCAAATTCGTCCTTCTCGTCTTCGGCTGCTGCGCCGCCGCCTGCTGCGCCAGCTGCCATAACGGCTACTGGTGCTGATGCGGAAACGCCGAACTTCTCTTCGAATGCGTCGAGAAGCTCTTTCAATTCAATAACGGTCAAACCTGCGATTGCGTCGAGGATTTCTTCCTTGTTCAGAGCCATGATGCTCTCTCCTTGTTGTAAACCCGAGATATTCGGGGATTGGGTAATAAATAGTTGGATATGAATTGCCAGCACGGGGCTGGCGAAAGGGCCGGTTTAGGCGGCTTCCTTCTGATCGATCAGAGCCTTGAGGCCATACGCCATATTGCGTGGCAGGGCCAGCAATAGACCCGCAAATTGCGAGAGCATGGCTTCGCGTGAAGGAAGATCGGCAAGTACTTCGACGTACTTTGCTGTAACAACCTTGTTTGCGACGGCGCCGCCACGAATGACGAGCGACGGGTTGGTCTTTGAGTAATCCTTCAGAATCTTTGCTACGGCGGCCAAATTATCTCCATCAATAAATGTGATGGCGGTTGGGCCGACGAGAAGATCATCGAGACCTTCGATACCAATTTCACGAGTGGCAAAGCGAGCAAGAGTGTTTTTATACACGCGATACTCGGCTCCGACACCACGCAATTTGCTACGTAGATCTGCAAGAGCGGTAACAGTAAGACCGCGGTATTCAGTGATGATGACCGCGGAAGCTGCTTCGATCTTGGCGCGCACTTCTGCGACGACGGCTTCCTTTTCGGAACGGACAGTTGACATTTCACCTCCTCGGTGGTCCTCTACGACCTTGGCCAATGGCCTTGGTACTACTGCTTGTTGTTCGCTCGGGGCGCTCGCTGTAAAACGAACGCCGCACCGAGCGAGGGAAAATCCCAAGCAGGAGAGGAGTCCGCCTCGTCTGGTGGGTGTAAACCCCTTAGCCGGCGAACCGGACCGGATGTCTCTGGCGAGGACCGAGAGATCAGTTGTAAATAATGAGCCTAGGGGTGGATTGAAACAAACCCCACCCTGGGCACGATGGGTTTATTCAGCGACTTTAAGACGGTTGATATCGATCTTGATACCAGGTCCCATAGTTGTTGAAATAGAAATCTTGCGCAGGTACTTGCCCTTTGCTGATGCTGGCTTTGCACGCTGCACTTCGTCGATGACAGCGCGCATGTTTGCTTCGAGGTCGGCAACGCTAAATGAAGCCTTCCCAACGCGCACGTGCACATTGCCGTAACGGTCGGTGCGGTATTCAACTTTTCCGCCCTTGAACTCGCTTACAGCGCGACCAACGTCGGTAGTAACAGTGCCCGTCTTTGGGTTTGGCATAAGACCACGTGGTCCGAGTACACGACCCAAACGACCAACAAGAGGCATCATGTCTGGAGTTGCAATGATGAGATCGAAATCCATATTGCCTTTTTCAATGTCGGTAAACAGATCGTCTGCACCAACAAGGTCGGCACCTGCAGTGCGCGCTTCTTGAGCAGCATCACCAGCAGCGAACACTGCAATGCGCAATGTCTTGCCTGAACCTGATGGCAGAGCAACAGTTCCACGAACTGCTTGGTCTGCTTTACGTGGGTCTACACCCAAACGAATGGCAAGATCGACTGACTCGTCGAACTTTGCACTTGCGGTCTTCTTGACCAATTCAGCAGCTTCTGTTGGTGTGAACTGTGTGTCACGATCAAACAGAGCAATAGCTGCCTTGTACTTCTTTGCTAACGGCATAACGCCTCCCTCTTCCTTTTTTGTTGTTTGTTTTCTTCGCCCGGTGAGGTAATCCGTTGGGCGTAAGACTTGTGAAACTTTTAGACGACCTTGAGTCCCATGGAACGAGCGGTTCCACGAATCTGCTGCTTGGCAGCTTCAATGTCGTATGCATTGAGGTCTGGCATCTTGATAAGTGCAACTGCTTCGATGTCTGCTTCAGTCACGGTTCCGGCAACAGTTTTGCCAGGTGTGGATGATGCTTTCTCGAGACCAGCCTTTTGACGCAACAACACTGGTGCTGGTGGCGTCTTCAAGATGAAACTGAATGTGCGGTCTTCAAAGATGCTGATTTCAACAGGAATAATTGTTCCTGCTTGTGACTCGGTAGCAGCGTTGTACTGCTTCACGAAGTCCATAATCTGCACACCGTGAGGTCCGAGTGCAGTACCTACTGGAGGGGCTGGTGTTGCCTTTCCTGCAGGAATTTGAATCTTTACGATTGCTGCGATTTTTTTCTTTGCCATGGTTTTTCTTCCTTGTGACGACTTGTAATGCCAACAGCCCTAGAGCTTGGCGACCTGACTGAAATCCATCTCGACCAAGGTCTCACGACCAAAGATGTTGACGAGAACTTTAAGTTTGAGATGATCGGTGTTGATCTCAGCGATTGTTCCGTTGAAGTCGGCAAATGGGCCTTCCTTCACGCGAACGCTTTCGCCTTCTTCGTAATCCACCTTCGGTGCTTTGCGCTTCGGTGCATCTTGACCGTCGCCCTTTGCAGTGAGGAAGGTTTCAACTTCCTTACGTGACAATGGAGTTGGCTTCTGACCTTTATGGCTTTGACCAACGAAACCTGTAACACCTGGAGTGTTGCGGATGCAGAACCACGTGTCGTCATCCATTTCACAACGAACTAAGAGATAGCCAGGGAAAACTTTTTTCTGAACGGTCTGTTTGCGGCCATTCTTGAATTCAACAACGTCTTCCATCGGGACAACGATTTCGTAAATGCTGTCGCCGAGATCCATAGACGCGACACGAGTCTTTAAGTTGATTTCCACTTTCTTCTCGTATCCGGACTGTGAATGCACCACGTACCACTTGCCAGGCTTTGCCCATGCAGGTGTTTCTGTTGGAGCATCACTGTCTTCGTCGGATGCGTCGTCAGTGAGATCGAGCACGACATCGGGCTCGACTGTGTCGGTCTGTGCAGCCTCGGGGGCTTCTACGGGGGTGAAAATATCGTCGCTCATCAGTTATTCCTTGTATAGCCAACCAGAAAATATGCCAAAAACTGCATCGAGCCCACCGACATACGCGGTGAAGATGACGACAGTAATCAAAACGATGATGGAGTAACGGCGTACTTCAGGCCATTTTGGCCATGACACCTTCTTCATTTCATCGTTGACTTCACGCATGTAGGTCACTGGACCAATGCGAGGTTCATCGTGAGCCTTCACGCGAGCTTGCGGCTGGGTACGCGTGGGGTTGCCCTGCTCATTGAGGGCTCCCATTCGTTTCATAGCTCGCTTTTGCTCGCGATTCAGATCTTCGGTTGACATGTTCTTTTCTCTTGTCTAAATGTTCTTTGCAGGGCAGGAGGGATTTGAACCCCCGACCATCGGTTTTGGAGACCGGCGCTCTACCAGCTGAGCTACTGCCCTCTATCTGTCGCACCAGTTCGCGTGACCGCGACCGTGCACAAGAATCCGACTAGCGGGTTTCCTTGTGCGTGGTGTGACGACGATCGCGAGAGCAGAATTTTTTCATCTCCAAACGCTCACGGTCGTTGATCTTTGACTTCATGGTGATGTAATTGCGCTCTTTGCACTCTGTGCATTCGAGCGTAATTTTCACACGCTTGTCACTCTTGGCCATGGAAAGCCTCCTTCTCCAGAACTTTTAGTTCGCTACTTACTTAATGATCTTTGTGACGCGGCCAGCACCAACAGTACGGCCACCCTCACGAATAGCAAAACGCAAACCATCATCCATAGCAATCGGCTTACCCAACTCAACAGTCATAGTGACATTGTCACCAGGCATCACCATCTCAGTACCAGCAGGCAACTGAACAGTGCCAGTCACGTCTGTCGTACGGAAGAAAAACTGTGGACGATAGTTATTAAAGAACGGCTTATGACGACCGCCTTCTTCCTTTGTCAACACATACACCTGACCCTCAAAGTTGGTGTGAGGAGTAATGGACCCAGGCGCACAAAGAACCTGACCACGCTCAACATCTTCTTTCTTCGTTCCACGAAGAAGAGCACCAATGTTGTCACCAGCTTGACCTTCATCAAGAAGCTTGCGGAACATTTCAACACCAGTACATGTCGTCTTTTGCGTATCACGCAAACCAACGATTTCAATTTCGTCACCAGTGTTTACTTTGCCCTGCTCAACCTTGCCGGTCACAACAGTTCCACGACCAGTAATCGTGAACACGTCTTCAATCGGCATAAGGAACGGCTTATCAAGGTCACGAGCAGGCATAGGAATAGAAGCATCACATGCAGCCATCAGCTCCATGATCTTTTCCTGCCATGCAGCATCACCCTCAAGAGCTTTCAACGCAGACACACGAACAACAGGTGCATCATCACCAGGGAACTCGTACTCGCTCAACAACTCACGAACTTCCATCTCAACAAGCTCAAGAAGTTCTTCGTCATCAACCATGTCAGACTTATTCAACGCAACAACAATGTATGGAACACCAACTTGACGAGCAAGCAACACGTGCTCACGAGTCTGAGGCATAGGACCATCAGTAGCAGCAACAACCAAAATTGCGCCGTCAACCTGTGCAGCACCAGTAATCATGTTCTTGATGTAGTCAGCGTGACCAGGCATGTCAACGTGTGCATAGTGACGATTCTCTGTCTCATACTCAATGTGAGCAATCGAGATCGTTATACCACGAGCTTTTTCTTCAGGTGCCTTGTCGATTTGATCGAACGCTTGGAACTCAGCCAACCCACGATCAGCCAACGTACGCGAAATAGCAGCCGTCAACGTGGTCTTACCATGGTCAATGTGACCCATCGTTCCAATATTCACGTGTGGCTTATTACGCTCAAACTTTGCTTTGCTCACTGTCTGCTCCTTGCAGTTTTGTTATCTGTTGTATTTATGTTTTCGTAGCGGCGATCAGGATCGAACTGATGACCTTCCGATTATGAGCCGGATGCTCTGACCAACTGAGCTACGCCGCCTTGGCGTAATAGTCGTTCAACCATCTAGCAAGCCAGATGGCGGAGCCCTCTGTCGGAATCGAACCGACGACCTTTTCCTTACCATGGAAACGCTCTACCGACTGAGCTAAGAGGGCGTGCGCATGGAGAAAGCCCCCATGAGCCGGAGTAAAAAGGTTATCGGTGCGAAGGGTCGAACGGCACTAGGTTCTTAGGTCTGTGGGACAGATTTCTATTCGCCATGCCGAAGAGCGCGACGCCGAGGCAATTCGCTCTATCTATAACTACGAGGTAGAGCACGAGACAGCCACTTTTGATCTTGTCCCCCGCTCCCTCGAGGATCAGTTGGAGTGGCAACGGGCCCGAACTGGGGCATTCTGTGTCTACGTGGCCGAGCTCGATGGCGAGGTCGTGGGCTTTGGAGCCCTTTCGCCGTATAAGGAAAGGGCCGCCTACCGCACCTCGGTAGAGGATTCTGTCTATGTGCGTCGAGACCTTGGCCGCCAGGGAATTGGCCAGGCCATGCTCTCCCACCTCCTCGAGGCAGCCGAAAACGGCGGTTTTCATGCTGTTATGGCCCGGATCACCACACTTTCCGAGGGTTCCATTGCCTTACATGAAGCTCTGGGCTTTCAATTAGTGGGAATTGAGCGCCAAATTGGCCGAAAATTCAATAAATGGCTCGATGTGGCACTGATGCAGTGCCTTCTTTCGGAGAGATAGTCCCCCACAGCATTCGACCCCGCTGGAAAATCCAGCGAGGTCGAATACGGGTTGGGCTGTATCGGCTTTCGCCGTTCAGTTCACGGATTTCTCCGTGGTGGGCCGGGCAGGATTTGAACCTACGTAGGCAGTGCCGGCAGATTTACAGTCTGCTCCCTTTGGCCACTCGGGCACCGACCCCTATTGGAATTGCCAAGGTTATCGGGTGGGTAGCCTTCTACCCCATGCCATCGTTTGACATTGTTTCCGATATTGACCGCCAAGAGCTCCGTAACGCCATCGACCAGGCGCAGCGCGAAATGAGCCAGCGCTTTGACTTCAAGGGGACGGACTCATCCATTGAGCAAAACGACCTCATCATCACCATCAAGACCATTTCCGAAGAAAAGGCCCGTGCAGTGCGCGTCTTGCTAGAAGAAAAATTCGTGAAGCGCGGCATGTCGCTCAAAGGCATCGAGTGGGGCAAGTTTGAACAAGCCAGTGGAGACACGGTTCGTCAGTTGGTCACAGTCAAAGTCGGTATCTCTTCCGACAAGGCTCGCGAGATCAACAAGCTCATCAAAGAAAAAGGTGGCAAGGGAGTCTCTAGCCAAACACAAGGCGAGCAAGTTCGTGTCACCAGTAAAAAACGAGATGATCTACAAGGTGTGATGGCGTTGCTCAAAGGCGAAGACCTTGGCATACCACTGCAGTTCGAAAACTTCCGCGACTAAAACTCTTTCAGCCAGCCCAGTTGTACTTGCCTGCTAGCGACAGTGGGTTGCCATTACCAAACCATGTGGTGAGTACACCGTTGTCGCTCACCATGACACTACGTTCTCCTCGCATAACGTACGACCGCACGAAACCCGACAATGTGTCGGAAGAGCTAATGGCGAGCGAATCGGGATATCGATATTCAACAACCGTCTGTTGTTCTGTTGCCATATTTTGAGTGACAACATTGTTATTTTCGTCGACGCCAATTAAACCGACAAGAGACATACCGTGCGCAGCATTATCGACAGTGTCCGAGATTTGCACTCCTTCGCGAAGAGATTTTGTACTTTGACTCGCAATCCATAGATACGCGCCATCGTTTGTGAAGCCAGACAATGCCACATCATCATTGTTGATCCATTGTGCTCTGTAAATGGTCGCCACATCTGCTTTGGGAAGTGCAATCGTGGTCAACACCTTGTCGGGGTTAGCAACAGAAGAGATAGTCAATTCTTCGTAGCCAACAAGAGCGAGTAGTTCACCATCTGGACTTACTGTCGGTAAGTGCCCTATCAGTTGCAGCCATTCGCCTTTGTTCTCACCTTCGTAAAATGTAATACCGCTCACAGGTTCGCAACACGCGCCAACAAAAATTGTGCAATCTTTCGCAGATACTGCAACTGATTCCACAACCGTTATGTCATATTCCGAGTTGTTCAAGGAAGGATCGCCAGCAATTTGTTCTAGATCACGTGCGTCAGTTGTAGTTGGGTCATCCCATACCCGAACTCGAAATTCGTCGGTGATGGCCGATAAACCTAACGTTGGATTCTCTGCAGACGGTGCACATCGACCAGTGTTTTCCGCTTCTTTTTCGACCGCGACACCAGTGCTGTTAGAGCACGATGCTAAGAAGATGAGAGCACATAGTGATAACAGTGTGCGTTTCATTGTTTAGTCTTCGCTTGGTGCTTCTGCTGCACGTTTTTGTAGTTCGTTCACTACATTCGCATCCGCAAGGGTGGTTGTATCGCCAAGGTTCCTACCTTCAGCAACATCGCGCAACAAACGACGCATGATCTTTCCACTGCGAGTCTTTGGAAGATCCGGCGTGAAATAAATGGTCTTTGGCTTCGCAATTGCACCAATTTCATTGGCGACGTGATTACGCAACACCTGCTCATCTACTTCCATGCCCCCCACCAAAGTGACATACGCAATGATTGCTTGGCCCGTAGTGGCATCATTTGCGCCTACAACTGCTGCTTCAGCGACGCTTGGGTGTGAAACCAACGCGCTTTCTACTTCCGTTGTAGAGATACGGTGCCCTGACACGTTCATCACGTCATCAACACGGCCTAGCAACCAGAGGTACCCGTCATCGTCCAACTTGGCACCGTCACCAGCAAAGTAACGACCCTGGAACCGCGACCAATACGCATCTTGGTAACGCTCTGGGTCTTTCCAAATGCCACGCAACATGCCTGGCCACGGATGAGTGAGAGTGAGATAGCCACCACCATGGGTCACAATTTTTCCTTCATCATCCAAAAGTTCAGCGCCTATGCCGGGCAACGGGAACGTTGCTGAACCAGGTTTTGTTGTCGTTGCACCAGGTAATGGCGAAATCATGATTCCACCTGTTTCTGTTTGCCACCACGTATCAACAA
>Ga0208223_1000171_pt1 | contig 16994 bp, 15 predicted proteins | sample LakMenE07Oct09ns_FD_150678 | JGI IMG/M metagenome (GOLD analysis project Ga0208223, IMG submission 150678) | Freshwater microbial communities from Lake Mendota, WI - 07OCT2009 deep hole epilimnion ns (SPAdes) | ecosystem: Environmental > Aquatic > Freshwater > Lake > Epilimnion/Euphotic zone ...
TTTGTGCTGAATCGTGATATGTCTATTTTCCGCATTCCCAGTTTTATGTCGGTAAAATAGCCGCCATTTTTTGCATTACAGTTAGGTATCTTGATGAATTTAGGTTGGTTGCTGTTGTTAGCGGCAGGTTTTTCGGAAATTATTTTTGCTTTAAGTCTGAAATTTAACGAAGGCTTCACCAAGTTATGGCCTAGTGTCGTGACCTGTTTTTCGGGCTTAGGTAGTTTTTATTTACTGATGCTGGCGCTGAAAACCTTGCCATTGGGCACTGCTTACGCAGTTTGGACGGGCATCGGCGCGGTGGGCGTGGCGATTATTGGTTTGTTTTTATTCAAAGAACCGGCTGATTGGAATCGTTTGTCGTCGATTTTGCTGATTATCATCGGCATTGTCGGTTTAAAACTCAGTGATGTTGAATAAATGCTGCACCAGTTAACTTTAGCCAATTTAAACGATGCTTTGATTGATCGCATCGGCGCGGGTGACGATGTGTTATTGCAGTATGGCTGCTTGTGGGCGTTGCTTAAGGGCCATGCCGATAATGGCAAATTGCTGGCGCTACAAAGTAAGTCTTGTCAGTTGTATGCCTTGACAGAAGCCTTGCAAGTCAACGGCATTGAGCCGGAACGGATAATTGCAGGGGTAGAGTTGATTGATTACGCTGGATGGGTAGCGTTAACGGTTAAAAATCCGGTGATTCATACATGGAATTAATCGTTGATGGCGTCAGTTTAGAAACCACAGATCAAGGTTTCTTGCGCGATTTCACCCAATGGCAACGCTCAGTCGCGTTGGCATTAGCAGAAAGAGAGCAATTAGAACTGACTGATGCGCATTGGGAAATTTTGCTATTCATCCGCGATTATTATCTGCTATACAAACACTTACCCAATGCTCGTATGTTCGTTGCCGCGATTCGCAAACAATTCGGCGAAGACAAAGGCAACAGCCGTTACCTGCAAAAATTATTTCCCCAAGGGCCGTTAAAATACGCCTGTAAAATCGCTGGCTTACCCAAGCCACCGACCTGTTTATAAAAATTTAGAGAATGTGTAATGAGTAACCCTCGCGTTGGATTTATCAGCCTAGGCTGCCCGAAAGCCCTTGTCGATAGCGAACAAATTTTGACTCGCTTGCGTTCGGAAGGCTATCAAGTGTCACCGAATTACAAAGATTCCGATTTAGTCATCGTCAACACTTGCGGCTTTATCGATGCCGCGGTCGAAGAGTCTTTAGATAGCATTGGTGAAGCCTTGGCCGAAAATGGTCGGGTGATTGTTACTGGTTGCTTGGGTGCCCGTCAGGATGAAATTTTGGCTCGTCATCCGCAAGTGTTAAAAATTACCGGCGCTCATGCCACCGATGAAGTGGTTGAGGCGGTTCACGAACATTTGCCGCCAGCACATAATCCATTCATGGATTTATTGCCGCCACAAGGCATTAAGCTAACGCCAGAACATTATGCCTATCTGAAAATTTCTGAAGGCTGTAACCATCGTTGTACTTTCTGCATTATTCCATCGATGCGCGGTGATTTGGTTAGCCGTCCGATTGACGATGTGATGGCCGAGGCGCAACGCTTGGCTGATGCTGGGGTTAAGGAATTGCTGATCGTTTCTCAAGACACCAGCGCTTATGGTTTGGATTTGAAATATCAAACCCGTCCGTGGCAAGGTCAGGAAATTAGCACCCGTTTTTATGATTTGGCGCAAGCCTTAGGCGAATTGGGAGTTTGGGTGCGGATGCACTATGTCTACCCTTATCCGCACGTTGATGAGGTGGTGCCATTAATGGCGGCGGGCAAAATTTTGCCGTATTTGGATATTCCATTCCAACACGCTAACAGCCGAATTTTAAAACTGATGAAGCGTCCGGCAGCGGCTGAAAACAATCTGGAACGGATTCGGGCTTGGCGCAAAATCTGCCCAGATTTAACCATCCGCAGTACCTTTATCGTCGGCTTCCCTGGCGAAACTGAACAAGAATTCCAAGAATTATTAGATTTCCTAACCGAAGCGCAAATGGACCGAGTCGGCTGTTTCGCTTATTCACCAGTGAAAGGCGCGGCGGCTAATGAGTTACCGGATTCAGTGCCAGAAGAGGTGAAGCAAGATCGATTGGCGCGCTTTATGGAACATCAAGCAGCGATTAGTGCGGCGCGTTTACAGCGTCGTGTCGGTCGAATCGAAACGGTGTTGATTGATGAAGTGGTGGAAGAGGGCGCAGTTGCCCGTAGCCAAAGCGATGCGCCGGAAATCGACGGCCAAGTTTTCATCGATGGCGCAACGCATTTAAAAGTTGGCGATTTTGTTCAAGTCGAAATCGAAGAGGCCGACGAATACGATTTATGGGCACGATTGATTTAATTTTTAGGGGTTAACAATGACAGATTGCTTGTTTTGCAAAATGGCGGCGGGTGAGATTAAGCCGGATGTGGTCTACGAAGATGATAATTTACTGGCGTTTCGCGACATTCACCCGCAAGCGCCGTTGCATTTATTGATTATCCCTAAACGCCATATTGCCAATTTGAATGGTTTGGATGATGTGGTTTTAGGCGGGCAATTGCTACAAACCGCCGCCAAGCTCGCCGAGCAACACGGCTATGCAGAAAGCGGCTATCGCACTGTGATTAACTGTAATGATGACGGCGGGCAAACCGTGCATCATTTACACCTGCATTTGTTAGCGGGTAGAGCGATGCACTGGCCGCCAGGCTAGTGTTTTAGATTAAGTCCCGGTAGCTCAGCAGGATAGAGCAGCCCCCTCCTAAGGGGCAGGTCGGACGTTCGAATCGTCTCCGGGACGCCATAAAAACCAGTAAGGCTGTGTTTCAAGCCTCACTGGATAGTCTGATTTATTCTCGAACCCGAATTAAATCGTGGCAAGACTTACAAGTGGCACCGACTTTTCCAAATTGGGTTTTAATCGCAGCGACATCGCCAGTGGCAGCGATTTTTTGTAGCTCGTTGGCTTCTTTAATAAAGTTGGCGTCAATTGCTTTCACTTCATCTTGTTTTTCAAAAAACTCGGGTTTTAAACGGGTTGGTTTCCAGCCTGTGCCGACTTCAGTGCCTGCTCCGTATAAATCAATCAAGCCAGAATTAGCCACAGCGGCAATCGCATTAGCCGCAGCAAGCACTTGGTCTTTATTAAAGGTTTCAGGATGGTCGGAAGCTTGGGCTTTGATTTTGGCAGTGTTCCAGCCTAAGAAAGAATAGGCAGATTGGCGAAATCGAATTTGGTCTTCAATCGGTCCAGCAAAAGCGGCACTGCTTAGTGCGCCTAAAATCAAAACAGCGGCTAGTTTCATGTTCATTAAAATAACTCCTTATGGGTGAATAAAAATTAGGATTTTTGGTTGCGAAAGTATCTTCACTTAAATAGCTAATTCGCCTTGCCAAACAGTCCAAACTACAGCGACGGCAATCAATAAGGTGAGGGCAAGCGGTAAAATGCCGACACGACCAATCTCAGCTGATTGCAAATAGTTTGGTAATTGTTTTTTGCCGGTTAGCATCGGTAACAGCAGATTGGTTTTCTTAATTCGTTGATAGAACACAATTGCCGCTATATGCATGGCAACTAAACCCAACAACCCATTAACCAGCCAATCGTGCCAGCCGCTTAATTTGTCGCTAAGCGCTTTATCAATCGAATTGAACAATGGCCCTTCAAAGGCAATGTCATCGTTGGCAAATAAACCGGTAGCGACTAGAAAAATCAGCGTGGCTAATAACGCAAATACCGCCAAACCACCGAGTGGATTATGCCCAGCGCCTTGCCATTCGCCGTTTATATAGGCACGTAAAGCGGAAATACTCGGAAAAAAGCTACTAAAACGGGCATGAGTGGTGCCAATAAAGCCCCAAATCAGCCTAAATACTAATAAGCCCAATACCAAGCCACCTAAACGACCATGCCAGTCGGTTAGGTTGCCGCCCAGTTTGCCGGTGACATAGGCACCGACTACAGCTATCACCAGTAACCAGTGAAATACCCGTAAAGGCCAATCCCAAATAGTGACAGTGACTTTCATGATGCTTAATCGCGTAGATAGACGTTAAAAAAGCTAACGGTTCTGTCCCAAGCTAGTTTTGCTGTGCCAGCGTCATACCGTGGCGTAGTGTCGTTGTTAAAACCGTGTTGAACATTGGGGTAGGTGTGCGCTTCGTAATTCACTCCCGCTTGTTTTAAAGCCGCTTCATAAGCAGGCCAACCAGCATTGATTCGCTCATCAATCCCTGCGTAGTGAATCAATAATGGTGCTTTGATTTTGGCTGCATCTTCGGCTGTTGGTTGTGCGCCGTAGAACGGTACACCAGCAGCTAAATCTGGCAATTGAGTGGCTAGATAATTAACGATACCGCCACCGTAGCAAAAACCAACTGCACCGACTTTGCCGTTGCCATGTGGCAGTTTTTTCAAATAGTTTGCTGCTGCAAGGAAATCAGCTTGGGTTTTGGTTTTATCCAGTTTTTGAAATAACTCGCGGGCTTTATCTTCATCGCCAGGATAGCCGCCGAGAGTAAACAGCGCATCAGGTGCAAAGGCGATGAAATTATCCAAGGCTAAACGACGGGCAATATCTTCAATGTGTGGGTTAAGGCCACGGTTTTCGTGAATCACTAAAACTGTTGGTAATTTGCCTTTGAAATTAGCTGGTTGCACTAAATAACCACGCACTTTACCGCTGCCTTTTGGCGAGGCGAATTCAACGTAACTGGCTTTGATACGTGGATCGTTGCCAGCTATTTGTTGAGCTTCGGCAAAACGTGGATTTAATGCTTCCAGCAAGGCTTCAGCGCTTAAACCGAGCAAAGCGTATTTCGGTACTGATGATAAAAAATCACGGCGAGAAATATCACCGTGAACGTATTGATCAAATATTTTCAGTGCTTCTGGGTGAAAGTCCTGAGCGGTTTGTTGGGGCATGAAACTCTCCGTTTAAGTTTTATTTGGCTCTACCGGCAAAACCGGCAGTCTTCAAAGCAATTTTATAAGCAGCACCACGACCGACCACGTACAAAGTTTTTTTGTCTTTGCCCGCGAAGGCCAGATTTTGCGGTTTGTGTGGCAATCCGATAACACCTAAAGCCTCACCATCTTCATCAAACACTTCGACACCGGCATTAGAGGCAACATACAAACGTCCTTCGGCATCGAGCGCTAAACCATCAGCACCGCTTGACCAGACCTTATTCGTTTCGCTCCAGCCTTGTAATTTGGCGAAATCACGTTGATTGCTGATCGAGCCATCGGCAGCAATGTCATAAGCCAGAATGTATTCACCAGACGTGTTGGCAACGAATAAAGTTTTTTCATCCAGACTGAGTTGGACGCCGTTTGGACGTTCAATATCGTTAGCCAATTGTTTTAATTGCCCAGTTGGGCTGATGTAAAACAAACCGGCTTTTGATGCGGGTGGATTAGGGTTTTCTGGGCTAGGACGAGTGCCGATGTCAGTAAAATAAACCCCGCCATTTTTAGCCAGTACCAAATCATTAAGACGTTGAAAGGCTGAGCCGGCATAGTTTTCAGCCAAGACTTTTTCTCTGCCTTTAGGATAAATGATGGCGACTTTGGCAGGAGCCGCTTGTTGAACCGCATACAAATCACCATTGCTAGCAAAGGCTAAGCCATTAGCGCCGCCGGTGTTTTCTAAAAAGCTGGAAATACTGTTATCAGCTGCGATTCGAGTGATGCGATTGGCTTTGGTTTCGGTAAACAAGGCGCTGCCATCAGGCAAGGTAATAGGGCCTTCGGTGCCGTCAAAGCCGTCTTTAATAAATTCGATAGCGGTGCCTGCATCGGCAACGCCAGCAATGGTTGAGGTGACTTCAGCGGCTTGAGCGGATGTGATTAAACTCAAAGCTGCGATCAACGGTAGTAACTGTTTTTGAAAAGGAGTTGGTGACATAGTGAGCTCTTGGTATCGAAAATTATTGAGAAATAGGATTTGTTGAACAACAGTGAAGCACATCTAGTCCGTAGGGCGGATAAGCAAAGCGCCATCCGCCGGTTGGCCATCATGGCGGATGGCGCTTTGCTTATCCGCCCTACGTGTTATTTGATCGTTTTCAAGTCATAACTGCAATATTGCCCGACCACGCCAAATTATTAGATTTGCTTCACTTGTACAGCAAACTGAGATTATTGCGGGGCAGTAAGCACTGCGAGTTTAGTAACTCCGGCCCGCTCAATCGAAGACATCACTTTCGCGACGATTCCATATTGCACTGCATCATCGGCATTGAGGTTTAACGCTAGTTCAGGATCAGCGGCTTTGCGGGTTTTTAACTCGTTTTCCACGACTTCCAGCGCATATTCCTGTTTGTCGATAAAGATTTTGCCTTGGGCATCGACGCTTAAATACACCGCGGCTTTTTCTTCCGGTGGCGCAGTTTCAGCGGTTTTAGGCAAATTCACATGCACCGCTTGAGTCAATAACGGTGCGGTGACGATAAACACCACCAATAACACCAACATCACGTCAACTAAAGGCGTGACGTTGATTTCGCCCATGACATCATCGCCGTCATCTTGAGTTTTAAAAGCCATTAAGCGTGCGCCTCCTGCGCGATGTTTAACCCAACTGATCGGGTTGAAGTGGTGTTGGTTTTGCTGTCGTTAGTGCGGCTACTAGATGCTCTGGCCGGACGTTGGATAGTGAAGGCATTTTTTAAAGCCAAGTGCACGAAGTCGATAGCAAAATCGTCTAAAAAGGCTAATTGCACTTTGTTACGACGGATGAAGAAGTTGTAACCAACCACCGCCGGCACCGCAACCGCAATACCGACCGCTGTTGCAATCAAGGCTTCACCAATCGGGCCAGCAACTACTTCAAGACTGGCTGAGCCGGATTTACTGATGCTAGTCAAAGCGCCCATAATCCCCCAAACCGTACCGAACAGACCAACGAAGGGTGAAATACTGCCGATGGTCGCTAACACAGCCAAGCCGCTTTCCAACGAGCCACGTTCTTTTTGCGATTGTTGACGCAAGCGGCGATCTAACAACTCTTGTTTGTCCCAAGTGTGCTCAAGATCATGAGTAGTTGCGCCGCTATCGGTTTCAATCAAAGTATCAAAACCAATCCCAGCAACCCGCGCCGCTGGGCCTTGCAGATTTTCCAGTTCCGCAGCTGCCTGAATATTGGCCGCGCTCCAGAACGCTTTATTAAATTGGCGATTGTGATAAGAAATCCGCGCATGTTGGATGCCTTTAATCAAAATCAAACCCCAAGTCACCACAGACGATGTAATCAAAACATCCAATGTGCCATCAACAATTAAACCCGTTGCTATATCAGCCATTTTTGTAACCTCAAGATAAATTAAAAGTAATAGGAACAGTAACCCAACCAGCAATCGGCGTAGTGCCACGCATTGCTGGAACGAAAGACCATTTGTTGACAGTTTTTACTGCCGCATCGTCCAGAATTTTCTGGCCGCTGGATTTAATCACCGACACTTCATCCGGTTTGCCGTCTGGTTTGACGTGAACCTTCATCAGCACTTTGCCTTCCCAGCCTCTATCCATGGCAATTTCAGGATATTCAGGGGCAGGGTTGTGTAAATAATCAGCACCCGCCACTGGTGCGGTAATTTTTTCTTCTACCACTGGCGCAGGCGATGACACAGCTGGCGCTGGGCTTGGTGTCGAATCGACAACCGGCGCTGGCGCAGGTGTTGGTTCCAGCACTTTTTCAACTGGTTTTGGCTTTTGTGGTTTTAACGGGACGACTTTAGGTGTCGGTGGCTTGGCCTGTACTTTAGGTGGCGGGGCAATGGTTTTTGGCTGTGGTTTGCTCAGCGAAATCATCACCTTAGGTGGTTGTTCGACAGGCTGAATAATCTCTTCACTTAACGATAAACGATCAAAATGATCGACGACAGTGGCGTGGATCAATATCGACACCAAGCCCAAGACCAGATAATCAACCAGTTTGTGGTCACTGGTTTGGCCGGTGTATTTGAAATTAGCTAAAGCGGGGTAGGGCGAATTCGCAGCTATTGCATTAGCGACTGGGTTTAATGGCACATTGGCTGGTTCCCAGTTTAAAAAATTAGTTTCTCGCTCAGCTTTATTAAAAGTGGATAAAGGTGTGCTCATTAGAATGTCCTCGAGTTTTAAAAAAATCGCCGTTTAAAACAGTCCTTGTCAGCTCCGGCTTTGATTAACTGTTACGTTATTCAAAGCACAAGCTGTGCCAGTTTTTTTAGAATGAGGAAATAATTGCAGATAAAAAATTGGTTTTTATCTAAGTGTTTAATTTTTAAATAGGTTTTTGTTTTGACAGGGTGGGTTGAATGCTTGAATGTGATTTTTTGTGGCTTTTATATCGTCTTAGGGCAATTTAAAAATGTTGTGTTAGCACCAGTGGTTTTGGTTTTTTGTTGAATGAGTGTTGTTATGTCAACAGTTTTGGATGAAAGGGTGTTTGTGAGCCGCGCCAATCGCTAATGATAGGTTTTATGTTGTGTAACGGATGTTACGCAATAGCTGTGCTTTTTAGCGCAAAATGATGAGACTACCTCTTGCTGATCCACTTTGCTTTTGTCATCCCGTTAGGGATCGCTTAACTCTAAACGAATTGGATAACTTTGAGGCTGAGGGATTCCTACGGAATGACAAAATCAAAGACTCAGGCATTAATTAGACGCTTTGGTTTTTTGAGGTTATGCCTCAGTAAAATTTACTTCGTTGGTCTCTCCGCTATTAGCACTGCTAAAGGGCTTATACGCTGAATACTTTCCAGAGTATTGCCATCGTAAAAGCAAGATTGAATGCAATCATCCATTGCAGAAGATTGTTTTTCCCTTCTAATACAGCAATATCCACTTTTGTTGCGATTCGAGTATCGATTGATTCGGAAAGTACATCTCTAAGTGCTTCGGCTTCTGCTTTGGCATGATCTTCGTTTACGCCAGCGGCTTTTAATCGCTCAACGTATTTGAGTGTATCAAATGTGATTGTTGCCATTTTTGCATCCTATTACTGTTTGGATTGTTTCGAGTTGATTTTGAAAAAATCTGTACTGCAGTGCTCTATTAATAGTTTAACCGACCATAGCTAGTCTGGTAAATTTTCATAAAGCCTGATTAAGATTCAGATTCGATTAAACCGATTGTTGCTTTTATTCAACCCACTCCCCAATCGTATCCACTGGCAAAATCAAATAATCAGTCCATTTTCTGTCCCCAGCCGCTTGTTCTTCGGTTGGCATCAAAGTTTCATTCCAGCCACCACCCAAGGCTTTCACCAACAACACCGCAGCATTCAAGCGATCACCTTGTAATTGCACGGCGGTTTGACGGTTCGACAAAGCCGCAGTTTGCGCGGTCATGACGTTTAAATAGCTAACGGTGCCTGCTTGGTATTGATTATTGGTCAGTGCCAATGCCTGATTAGCTGAGGCGACAGCCTGATCCTGAACTTGGGCTTGTTCCTCTAAAATCCGCAGTGCCGCTAGATTGTCTTCAACTTCTTGAAAACCGGTTAACACCGCTTGCCGATAAGCAGCAACGCTGGCATCAAAGCCAGCAATGGCTTGATTGTATTGGGCGTTTTTAACCCCGCCATCGAACACGGTTAGCGCCGCAGCCGCAGGGCCAAATGCCCAGTAACGGCGGGCAACGGTGAATAAATCGCCGACGTCGGTGGATTGAAAACCATTGCTCATCGCTAGATTTAAAGTCGGGAAATAAGCGGCTTTGGCGATGCCGATTTGCGCATTAGCCGCCGCGACTTTGCGTTCAGCGGCAGCAATATCTGGGCGTCGTTCTAATAATTCTGACGGTAAAGACAGCGGAATCGCGGGTGCTTGGGTAGTTAAAGCGCTGGCCGCTAACGATAATTCAGCGGGCGATTTACCAATCAAAACCGCAATTGCATGTTCCAACTTAGCCCGTTGAACACCTAAATTAATCGCTTGCGCTTTGGCTGATTGCAATTGGGTTTCAGCTTGAACCACATCAGCCTTGGCTACCACGCCGACCGCATAGCGGTTTTTAGTGATGTCCAAGGTTTTTTGATAAGCCGCGACGGTTTCATCCAGCAAAGTTTTTTGTGCATCCAGCACTTTTAACTGAAAGTAAGCCACCGCTAAATTGCTTTGAATCGACAAGCGCAAGGCTTGCAAGGTGGCGGCACTGGCTTGCGCGTTGCCGGTGTTCGCTTCGATTTGTCGGCGAACTTTGCCCCATAAATCCGGTTCCCAAGCCATTGCAACCGTATTACCAAATAAGGTGCGCACCCCGCTGATAACCTGAGTTTGGCCTTGTGCCGACTTAAAGTTATTGAAGCTGCCGTTTAGATTAAACACCGGCAGCAACGATGATTGCACCGATTGCACCAAACCTTGCGCTTGGCGATATTGCGCTTCGGCCTGAATTAAGGATTGATTGCTGGCGACCTGTGATTCAAGTTCGTTTAATTTGGGGTCGTTGAAAATTTCCCACCACTGACCGCTGATTGCCGTGTCACGCGGTTGCGCGGTTTTCCAACCTTTGATTTCTTTGAACTCGCTGGCAACCGGTGCTTGGGGACGGATGTAATCGGGCCCGACGGCGCAGGCGGTTAATTGGCTGGCAAACAGGGCGACAACTAAAGGTTTAAGGCGAAAGCTCATGCAAATCTCGGCAAAATTAAGCAGGTTTGCCCGCTCGGGAAGCGGTGCGGTTAAACAAACGGTTATGTGACCACAACCGGAAACGATCCAAGTACAGATAAACCACGGGGGTGGTGTACAAAGTCAGCATTTGACTAAAAATCAAACCGCCAACAATGGTAATCCCCAAAGGTTGACGCAGTTCTGCGCCATAACCGCTACCCAGTGCTAACGGCAAAGCGCCGAATAATGCAGCTAGAGTAGTCATCATAATCGGTCGAAAGCGTAACAGGCAGGCCTGAAAAATCGCTTCTCGCGAATCCAAACCTTGTTCTCGCTCGGCTTGAAGGGCAAAGTCTATCATCATGATGGCGTTTTTCTTAACAATACCAATCAACAGAATCACGCCAATCAAGGCGATGATGCTAAATTCGTTGTCACAGATCATTAAGGCTAACAAAGCGCCAACCCCAGCTGAGGGCAGGGTGGATAAAATCGTTAATGGGTGAATGTAACTTTCGTACAACATCCCCAGCACCAGATAAATGCTCAATAACGCCGCTAACAGCAAAAATGGCTGATTGCGTAACGATTCTTGAAAGGCTTTGGCCGAGCCTTGGAAACTGCCTTGCACCGAACTAGGTACGCCAATTTCCTGCATGGTTTTTTCAATCAAAGCGGTCGCGGTCGATAGTGACACACCGGTTTGTAAATTGAATGACAAACTAGCCGCCGCAAATTGACCTTGATGATTCACCGATAACGGCGCATTAGTCGGTGCAAAACTGGCTAAAGCCGATAAAGGCACCTGTTTAGCGCTGATCGCTTCGCCAGTTCCCGAATTGCTGGCCGGCACGTTGATATACACCTGTTTCAATGCCTCGGCGCTTTGCCAATATTCCGGCGCTAATTCCATCACCACTCGATATTGGTTTAAAGGGTTATAAATCACCGATACCTGACGTTGGCCAAACGCATCATTGAGGCTGCTATCAATCATTGCTTGAGTGATGCCATAGCGCGAGGCCATATCACGATCAACCACCAAGCCGATTTGTTGGCCTTTGTCTTGCTGGCTGGTGCTGACATCGTTAAGTTCCGGTAACTTCGATAAAGCCGCCACCACTTTCGGCAGCCATTCCCGCAACAAACCTAAATCATCCGATTGCAGGCTATAGTCATAACTGCCGGCGGATTGTCGTCCACCAATTCGCAATTCTTGTGAGGGTGTCATGTGTAAATTAGCGCCAGGAATGCGGCTGACTTGTTCGCGTAAACGCCGCATCACTTCATTAATCGGTGGTCTTTGATCATGCGGTTTTAACACCACAAACAAGCGGGCACTATTAGCACCGCTACCGGAGCCACCAAAGCCAGCAACGGTGCTGACCGCTGGATCTTTGAGCAAGACATCCGATAGCGCGGCTAGTTTGTTTTGTAATGACCAAAACGAAGCGCCTTGGTCGGTTTGGATTTCGCCTTGTAAGCGTCCGCCGTCTTGATTAGGAAAAAAGCCTTTATCAATTTTGCTGTATAGAAAAACATTCAAGCCGATTGTCGCTAACAAAATCAGCATCATGGTTCGGCTATGATTCAATGCCCAGCGCAACGAGCTTTGATAAGCATTTTGAAGCCAGTCAAAGCCATCACCGATTAAAGTAAAAAATCGACCATGCTGCTGAGTTTCTTTTTCCAGCCAACGGGCGCACAGCATCGGCGTGACGGTTAAAGAAATCAGCAACGATACCAGTACCGAAGCCGATAAAGTCACTGCAAATTCTCTAAATAAGCGTCCAACCACGCCGCCCATCAACAAAATCGGCAAAAATACCGCCACTAATGACACTGTCATTGCCATCACGGTAAAGCTGACTTCTTTAGTCGCCAAGATGGCGGCTTTAAAGGGTTTAATCCCTTGTTCGATATAACGATTGGTATTTTCCAAAACTACAATCGCGTCATCGACCACAAAGCCAGTAGCAATAGTCAGCGCCATTAAAGTCAGATTGTTTAAGCTGTAATTTAAAAAATACATCACTCCGCAAGCACCGATCAGCGATACCGGAATCGCAATAATCGGTACTAATGCCGAACGGACATTTCGCAAAAATAACAGCACCACTAAAATCACTAAACCTATCGCAATCAATAAACTGTGTTCAACTTCGGCAATCGAGCCGCGAATCGTCAGTGATCTATCTACCACCACTGATAACTCAATATCCTCAGGAATTAAGGCTCGTAACTGCGGCAACATGGCTTGGACTTGGTCAACGGTTTGAATCACATTCGCCAGCGGTTGTTTTCTCAAAATTAATAACACCGATGGCTTGCCGTTTTTTAAGCCAGTGTTACGCAAATCTTCTACCGAATCTTCGACATTGCCCAAATCAGCAATGGTGACTGGCGAACCGTTGCGGTAGCTAACGATTAGCGGCAAATAATCTTCGGCTTTGCGGGCTTGATCATTGGCCTGAACTTGCCAGCGTTGAGCGCCGTCTTCCATCACTCCTTTCGGTTGGTTGGTATTGGTTTGGGTGATGGTGTTACGAACATCTTCCAGACCAATGCCATATTTAGTTAAGGCGTTGGGATTTAACTCAACTCGCACAGCAGGCAAGGCAGCGCCGCTAATTTGCACTTGGCCGATGCCCGGTAATTGCGAGATTTTTTGCGCCAAAATCGTCGAGGCAACATCGTACATTTGACCGCGACTTTGTGATTCTGAGGTTAACGCCAAAATCAAAATTGGCGAGTCGGCAGGATTGTCGCGGCGGTAAGTTGGGCGATTCGGCATTCCGGTCGGTAACATACTGGCAGCGGCATTGATTGCCGCTTGTACATCGCGACAAGCGCCGTTGATGTCGCGTTCCAAATCAAATTGCAAGGTGATTTGGGTCGAGCCTTGCGAACTGCTAGACGTCATTTCAGTGACGCCAGCGATTCGGCCTAAAGCCCGTTCCAACGGCGTGGCAACCGTGGCGGCCATGGTTTCGGCGCTGGCTCCAGGTAATTGGGCTTGGACGTTGACAGTCGGAAAATCGACTTGAGGCAACGACGATACCGGCAAATTGAAAAACGCCAAGCCACCGGCTAAAGCAATCGCCAAAGTCAGTAAGCTGGTGGCAACCGGACGCTGGATAAAAATCGCTGAAAAATTCATTAAATCACCTCCTCGTCATCGTGTTCAGACGCGCTTGGCTCATTCAGTTTGAGCCAGTTGGCAAGCCGTTTAGCGCCGTTATCCATCCACAAATAAATCACTGGTGTGGTGTACAAAGTCAGCAATTGACTGACTAATAAACCGCCGACCATAGTAATCCCCAAAGGATGACGCAATTCCGAGCCAACCCCACTGCCCAGCATTAATGGCAAAGCGCCTAATAAGGCGGCGAGAGTGGTCATTAAAATTGGCCGAAATCGTAATAAACAGGCTTGGAAAATCGCTTCAGCAGGCGGCATTGCTTGTTTGCGTTCGGCTTCTAAAGCGAAGTCGATCATCATGATGGCGTTTTTCTTAACAATCCCAATCAACAAAATAATGCCAATGATGCCGATAATCCCTAAGTCATCGCCCGATACTAGCAAGGCTAATAAAGCCCCGACCCCAGCCGAGGGCAGGGTGGAGAGAATGGTGATCGGGTGGATATAACTTTCATAAAGCACGCCGAGGACGATATAAACCGTGACTATTGCTGCCAAAATCAGCCATAAGGTGTTGCCTAATGAGGCTTCAAACGCCAACGCTGCACCTTGATAACTGCTGCGGATGCTTAACGGTAAATCGATGTCCTGTTTGGCTTGTTCAATCGCTTTCACTGCATCACCCAAGGCAAAGCCTTGGTTTAAATTGAATGACACCGTGGCAACGGGAAATTGATCGAGATGATTGATCGCTAAAGGGGTGGGACGTTCGGAAATAGTGGCGATAGCTGACAAAGGCACTTGGTTACCGTTGCTGGAAGGTACACGCAAATCATTCAGCGATTGTGGGTTGTTTTGTGCTTCTGGATCGACTTCTAACACCACGCGATATTGATTGGCTTGAGTAAAAATAGTCGAAACCAAACGCTGACCGTAGGCGCTGTATAAAGCATTATCAACCGCTGCGGTACTGACGCCTAAACGACTGGCAGTGCTGCGGTCGATGTTAACAAACACCTGTCGGCCTTGATCTTGAACATCGCTAACCACATCACCAAACACCGCTTGCTCGGCTAATTCATCGACCAAACGCTTAGTCCAAAGATTGAGCTGTTCGATGTCGGCGGTTTCTAAAGTGAATTGATATTGGCTGCGGCTGACACGGTTTTCCATGGTCAAATCTTGGACCGGTTGCAGGTACAAGTTAATCGCCGAATGCTCACTGAGTTTGGATTTTAGTCGGCTAATCACTTGGCTGGCGTTAGCATCGCGTTGAGCCAATGGCTTTAGATTGATTAAAAAACGGCCACTGTTTGGGGTGGTGTTAATCCCATCGACGCCAATAAATGAAGACAAACTTGCCACGGCTGGATCTTGCAGAATCAAGCTGGCTAATTGTTGCTGTTCATCAGCCATAGCACTGAACGAGATATTTTGCGGCGCTTCCGAATAGCCTTGAATCAAGCCAGTGTCTTGGATTGGGAAAAAGCCTTTTGGAATAAAGACATACAAAGCCACTGTCAAAGCCACAGTGACCAAGAAACCGCCCATGGTTAAAGTCTGATGGCGCATCACCCATTGCAAACTGCGGCCATAACCGGCAATTAAATCTTCAAACCAGCCATCTTTTTGTTGATGATGCTCAACGCCTTGGCGTAATAGTTTCGCGCACATCATCGGGGTTAAAGTCAGCGAGATAATGGCGGAAATTAAAATCGACACCGCTAAAGTGATGGCAAATTCTCTGAACAAACGCCCGACCACATCGCTCATAAACAGCAAGGGAATCAGCACCGCCACCAGTGAAAAAGTCAGCGAAATAATGGTAAAGCCGATTTGCTCTGAGCCTTTCAAAGCCGCTTTAAACGCTGATTCGCCACGCTCGATATAGCGCGAAATATTTTCAATCACCACAATCGCATCATCGACCACAAAACCCGTGGCGATGGTTAAGGCCATTAAAGTCAGGTTGTTGATACTGAACTCGGCCAGATACATCACCGCGAAAGTACCAATTAAAGACAACGGCACCGCAACCCCAGGAATAATGGTGGCGGGGATATTGCGTAAAAACAAAAAAATCACCATCACCACCAGCGCGACAGCGAGGAATAATTCAAACTGCACATCATGTACCGAAGCGCGAATCGTTACCGTGCGGTCGCTGAGCGGTTCGACTTCGATATTGGCGGGTAAAGCGGCTTGTAGTTTTGGCAATAATTCCTTAATTCTGTCCACTACTTCAATCACATTCGCCCCCGGCTGGCGCTGAATGTTGACAATCACCGCCGCTTTATCATTGGCCCAAGCTGCTAAGCGGACGTTTTCCGCACCATCAACCACTTGCGCCACTTCCGACAATCGCACTGGGCCGCCGTTGCGATAGGCAATCACTAAATCGCGATATTCATCCGCTGAGCGCAATTGATCGTTGCTGTCGATGGTGGCTGAACGCAACGGGCCGTTGAACATGCCTTTGGGTTGATTGACGTTGGCGGCAGCAATCGCGGTGCGAACATCTTCTAAGCTGATGCCATAAGCGGCTAGGGCTTTGTGATTGGCTTGAATTCGCACCGCTGGCCGCTGGCCGCCGCTGATGCTGACCATACCCACGCCCGGCAATTGGGCGATTTTTTGTGCCAAACGGGTATCAACCAAATCCTCGACTTTAAACAACGGTAAAGCGCTGGCGCTGACGGCAAGCGTCATAATCGGCGTGTCGGCAGGATTGACTTTGCTGTAAATCGGCGCTTGCGGTAAGTCTTTCGGTAAAAAATTGCTGGCGGCGTTAATCGAGGCTTGTACGGTTTGTTCGGCAATATCTAAATCAAGACTGAGATTAAATTGCAGGGTAATCACCGAAGCCCCGCCCGAGCTGGTTGATGACATTTGCGTTAAGCCTGGCATTTGCCCGAACTGGCGTTCTAAAGGCGCGGTAATCACCGAGGTCATCACCTCTGGACTGGCGCCGGGGTACAAAGTCACCACTTGAATGGTCGGGTAATCGACTTGCGGTAAAGCCGATACCGGCAATAAACGGTAGGCCAAAACCCCAACCAATAAAATCGCTAACATCAATAACGAAGTAGCGACGGGTCGCAGAATAAACAGTCGAGAAGGATTAAATGCCGTTTTTGGATTGCTAAACAGCGTGCAAAACTTTCCAGGATCCTGGGGAAAAAAGCGTTGAAAAGTTTCCACCCCAGGTTGTTCAATGACCGGCTTTTTGCCGGAGATA